>ENA-OYZN01000385-OYZN01000385.1-human-gut-metagenome-genome-assembly--contig:-NODE-385-length-21256-cov-9.165936_pt1 | contig 21256 bp, 17 predicted proteins | sample MGYA00243294_ERZ653483 | MGnify/ENA primary metagenome ERZ653483 (study PRJEB26926, sample SAMN06165155) | human gut metagenome | biome: ENVO:00009003; feature: ENVO:2100002; material: ENVO:00002003... | reverse complement strand
GCAGCACAGCATTCCAGTCATGCCAGGGGTATTCCGGCTCTGTGCCGTACTGCTGGCGTATCCATGTAAATAATTCCTGTCGTGTCATCTCTTATAACAGCTCACTTGTATCTCAAATTCTCCCTACAATCGCGTTTACATCCAAGACCTTATTGAGAATAAACGCCTCCAGCTCATCAGTAGCTTCACAATACGCTCTTACAGAACGTGACATCATTAGTTCCGTGCTGTGTAGATCATTTGTCTGCGCTCAAAAGCTTCTTGGCCACCCTCCATGATATCAACTATCAACTTGTGCGTTGCTGGACTATCTATATTTCCTTGTATAGGTAGTATCTTACCTTCGCTGTATTCAGCCGCCACTATTTTTTCGGCATCTCCTAGTACCGGAATATTAGCGTTGTGCGTTGCAAATAAAAATTGAATGTCCGTTTTTTTGTCTCGAATGGCCTTGATTACCTCATCATAAATCACTTTATTATCCAAATCGTCTTCTGGCTGATCAATAATGATGACATCGTTTTCGCTTTTCGTAAGAATAAACAGCACAAGTGCAGATGCGCGTTGTCCCAGCGAATGTTGCTTAAGCAATTTCCCGTGATATTTGATCTCAACCTTATTGGGGGTGAGTCTACGGATTAGTTCACCATATTGCGATAAAATTTTTTCCTTCACTTTTCCAAACTCGTTTTCCGAAAGAATTGCTTTGCACTTTTTTCCATCATCCAAAATAATATCGTCAACCAATGCCAGGAAATCCGCAAAGTTCTCTGAAAGCATCTGTCGCTTAGCATCTTTCAGATTAGAACCTCTAAACGCATTCTTAAGCAACTCTCTAAAAGAGTCTTTGTCTCCCTTGAATGTTAGCTCTACGGACAGCTCCGGTTGACTTTCGTTTATTGCCTTTACTTCAGATTCATAGGCACTAAATTCACATGCTAACAGTTCATTTCTCTTACGCATGGATGCGCGAAGATTATTTTTTATGGTTTCTTGCAAACCCATTTTCTTAAATAAATCCTCTACTTTTGTTTTGACCGACTCCAGATTGGCCTTTAGCTGTGGATAAGCGTCTACATCTAGTTCTGTATCACCAATTTGACGCTTAATCTCCGCAAATTCACCTTTAAGCAGTTCCATTTTGTCATCAAGTTTTGTTAGTATGGATGCTAAATCATCTCGTAAACTTTCAAGCTTAACCAGTGAACTCTTTATACTATCGATCTGTGTGCTAATTGACCCAAGCACAGATATTGCTTCTTCAATTAACTCTGCATTATATTCACTTGTATATCCATTCAATGCATCATTTCTTGTGATTATTCCAGCAATCATAGTTTTAATAGCTGTAATATCGCGGCTAATATCACTTTTTACATCGTTTATTTTCTGTCTATCGAGGCCGTATCCCGTCTGCTTTTTTAATTTGTCTGTCACACCTCGTTCCTCAAAGATCCGAAGATGATGCTCATAATTGCTTTTCTGCGTGTTAAGATCTTCAATTTCAGTTGGAATTGCTTCTACATCTAACAGTTGTTTGATTGCATCCTCAATTTCAGCATGAAAACCTTCCAGTTCCTGGCTAAAGTTTCCGATTTTATTTCCCACTAAATGATCTAACAACTGCAACTCATATGAAGAACTCTGCGATAGATCCTTTTGTCCGAAATATAGAATATTTTTCAATATTTGGTCTATAGAAATTCCGAGATCGTTTCCGTTTTCGTCAAGGACATTAGGCCGTTCCCCATAAATACGTCGAATTTCATATTTTTTTCCGAACTTGTCGCAAACCCTGACTGTTATCTGTCCGCCAGAACCAAGTACCGACTTGACCAGCCCTTCTTTATACTCTTTATCGCTTTCCGGTTGGATGTTAAATGCATAACGTAATACTTCTAAGATTGATGATTTTCCGCTTCCACGGATTCCTATGAGTGTGTTTAATGCTGGAGACACATAGATTGTTTCTCCATCTAACTTCCCGCCTGTAAAAGAAATTGATTCAATAACCCCATGCTTAAGTTGCGGCATGAATCCCGAAACCCGATTTTGAAAATCGGTCAATGCAAATTTCACTGAATCGTATGATAGGTCTCCAATCTTCAGATATGTAGCTCTATCGCAATGTCCAACATTGGATATTGATTTAGGGTCAGACCCTTCCACCTGAGCGCAAGAATACCCCAAGCATCTTTGGAAAGTACTCATTGTTTCTGGCTTTCGTACTTTTTGAAGAGCTAAGACTCTGCTCTTGAATTTATTTATCTGAGATAAAGACTCCAACAAGCCTCCTGAGCATTCCTGCATCAATCCGCTACCTTGATCAACATGAGCAAATACAATGAAATAGTCTTTTTCATAAGAATCTAAAGCCTCGATGACATCTCGCAAATCAAATTTACATCTTGTATTTCTATTTTCAGCATTTGATATTCCAGCAAATGCCTCTATCAGAAAGTGAGCAATAAAGTTTTCCCCATTAACAATCCATTCATCCGGATTGAATACAATAAGAGTATGTATCCCATTAGCTTCCTTTACAGACAATTCAACACCTGGCAAAATCAGAATACCTTCTTTTCGCCCGCTTTTCTTCAAGGCTTTATATTCGCCTTCGTCAAATTTATTGTGATTAGTAATCACTCCAACAGAGACACTCTCTGATTTTAGCTGGCCTATATACTCCTTAACAAAACTGTTTTCTTCACCAGAATACTTAAACTCTTTATCTTTATGGGTATGGAGATGAAAATCCGCCTTTACCCATGTCAAACCATTTTCAAACATACTCACTCTACCCCCAACGCCTTAAACACCGCATCTTCCGCACTGCTGTAGAAAATCAGATTAAAACTGCCCACCAGCTCCGGCGGCACGATGCCAATGTCTGCTGCACTGGTAATCGGAAGCAGCACTTTCTTTGCTCCGCTATCGAGGCACACCTGCAAACTATTGGCAAGCTCGTCCACTTTCAGAATCGTGCCGCTGATGCTGATTTCTCCCAGCACGGCAAGTGTACTGACCGTAGGCCGTCCAAGAGCGATGCTGCATAGTGCAATCAATGTAGGCAATGCCAGCTTTCCGGTCATGCCAATGCCCTGTAAATCCTGATAGTTGATGATGTAATCCCGCATCGTGGTGCTGATGCTACCACTGATTCGATTTCCGTTTGCTTTCAGGAAATTGAACGCCGTATTCGTGGATTCCTTGCAATCACGGTCGCTGCCAAGGCCAGTGCGCTCAAATTTTCCGTTGCCGGGCAGCATCTGGCTTTCAAGGCGGAATACGCCGATCATACCGGACTTACCCTGACTTACGGTATATACCTGTCCCGGATTGCAGATGCCATCGGGGATGAGCTTTCCACCGCCCTGCTCCGGCACAGAGACAAATTTTTCTTCAAATGTATCAAGGTCAATATAGCTGAAGTTCACATCATAGAATTCCATACCACCCAGCTTTTTCAGCTGCTCCTTGACGCGACGGCGCATTTCCAGCGCAAATACAAGAATTTCTTCAATCTGTTCCTTCGTAAATTCTCCATCCGGATACAGCAATTTCACATAGCCGCCTACAATCTTGCGGACAGCAATCGTATCGCGCTGGTTCAGGTTCTTTCCAAGGCGGAAATACTTATCCAACGCATCACCATACTGTTCTTTCCGCAGTTCTCGGATAAACTCTGCCAGATAATCCGTGATAAATCCGTAGTCGTTGGTAAAATGCTCCGGACGGAACTTCGGAATCTCCCAGCCTGGAATGTAGCAATGCAGACGGTCAAGAAAGGCTGTGTCCGTTCCCATCTCCGGCGGGAATGGGTCAAACAGAGAGGAAGTCTTGAGCAACACGTCCACGCTCTGATTGATGTTTCCTACAAAGACCATAGATGCCGATGCTGCCTTTTCCTCTTTGCCGCGGGCAAAGGAGCCGGAAGCCATATAGTCTTTCATAATCTGAATGCCGTCTTTGTCCTTAAACTTGATTCCGGCAACCTCATCAAAGGCAACGCAATCCCATAAGCCCACCAAACCTACGGTTTTGCGCCCCATATTGTAAAACAGATTTGCAACGGTCGTCTGACCACCGGATACCAGGATACTGTTCGGGCTGATTTCTTTATAGATATGAGATTTGCCGGTGCTGCGCGGCCCCAACTCACAGAGATTGAAGTTGTTCTCCACCAACGGCAGCATACGCGCAAGCAGCAGCCACTTTTCCCGATTGTTCAACTGTTCCGGCTCATATCCGCAGGAACGCAGCATAACATCCATCCACTCTTCCTGTGTGAATGTCTTGCGTCCCTCTCGAACTTCTTCAATGTCGATATGAGGCATCTGAATCGGAGTCAGCTTATGGATGCTAATGGGAGAGATATCCTTCTGCTTTTTCTGTTTAGAGGAAATCGGCTGTCCATCTATATCCGTGATTCCAAAGCTGCTGTCTCCCTCAGACTCATATTCCAGCTGCACGATGCACCAGATACCGCCGCAAAGCAGCCGGTCATATTTTTCCGGATAATCATCCGTAATCGGCACATTGGTGAGACCAAGGTTAGAGAACTCTGCAAAAAAGCAATCCTTTTTGATGTCCAGATGTACTGTCACCATATCAATAATGGTATGACTCCCGTTCTTGCGCAGCTGGGAGAGAATTTTCTGAGCCTCATCCGGGCGGACAAAATTGTCTGCCAGAATGCGTTTCACATTCTGAACGCCCTGCTCAATGATTGTCTCATCGTCTGAACTACAATACTGACCCAGCAGGAACTCCAGCACATAGACCGGAACATTTGCTCCTTCTTTTATTTTCTTTGTCAGGTCTTTGCGGACGATCCGACCGTCAAAGTTGCTGCGCAGCTTCCGGCGCAGTTCTTCACGAGTATCGTCTGCCGCCATATCCATCATTTCCATACGGAATTCCTGCCTCCTCTATTATATCAGAATCCGAATCCAAAGTCATCTGCAAAGGCAATGTCCATGATGACAGGCTGCCTCCACTGCTCCAGACCGCTTTCTTCGTCATAAACCACAAGGTAATACTGCTTGTCCTTGTTGTATTTCTTATTTTTGAATGTGAACCGCATCCGGAAGATACGCTTCTGCGCATTTTCCTTGCGACTGTCCGCCACATAGCTGTTTTCGTTAGAGATTTTCTCATTGTCCTCCGAGAGGAAGAAAATGCGGTATTTTGCGGCTTTTACAGTATCACTGACTGCATCCGACTGTATAAAGTCCATGGAAGTGATCAGGTTCGTAATCTTATGGACAATGCTGACCAGAGCAATCTCTGCATTCTTTGTTTCCATGTGACCGCGTTCCATCTTAAACTCCAGCACTGGCACCAGCATTTCCTGCGGTGAGGAACCGCCATGCACATAGTTAGCACCGCCTCCGGCCACCTTAAAGACATTGCTGCTGACAGGATAAGACACCACCTTGCTGTCCTCATTCCCCAGAACGCGTCCCATGCTCATATGGTCGATACCGTCATCTTCCAGGGCCGCCTTGGACACGATAAATCTGCGATTGACAAATGCTTTTTCCGCGCTTTTCCCAGAAATCTTGTCACTTTCTGTCAGCTTATCACGCTTGTAAATAAAGCCATGATCGGCAGTAACGATAAAATGATAGGTGTTGCCGCTGACGGAGATTCGATGAATCAAGTCCATGATTTCCTGAACTGCTTCCTCACACGCATGAAATACCTCATCCTCGGTATTTGCCTTGTCTCCACGCGCGTCAATCTGATTATGATATACATAGATAATCTGACGTTTTGTCAACACATCTCGCAGCTCTGCCACTTTCAAATTTTTGATATCATCGAACTGTACACAGACACTATCCGAGTTATAGCTTTGCAGCACCTGCTGCCGACCTGCCAGATTATCGCAAAGGATACCATCTGCCAGTACCTGAAAATCATCCGTCATTTCCAGTGTCTTATGCGGCAAAAGTGCTGCCATACCGAGCCTCGTATAAGACGGAAGAACACTCAACTGTACAGAAAGTTTTGCCGTGCATTTGGGGTCATCCTGCATTTTGTAAAACAACTCCTGTCCTACCTCGTAACGCATGGCATCCGAAATGATGACCACGGTGCGTTCTTTGGTATAGCGCAGGTTGGAATTGTAAAACTCCCGCTGCAACGGAATTGCCGAAAATGCGGCATCCTGCTGAATTCCAGCATTCCAAGCAGGGAGCAGGCAAGCCAGATATTCGTTCGTGTAGATATTTTCTACCAGTTCCCGAAGCGGCTCAAAGCTTTCCGTGCTCTCCAGCTGGTCGTAATAATAGTAGAATTTCCGATACCGCTGATCCATATTGTAATCCGCAGCAAGATATCGGTCGATGATTGGCTTTAAGCCATCTGCGGCATGGTAATCCGCTTCCTTCACCATGCTGTATGCACTGGAAAGCATCTGATAGGTTTTCCCGGTCTTTCTGCCAAAGTGCATTTTAGCCCGCTTTTCGCAGAGTTCCGGAATGGTAAATCCGTTTACAATTGCACCGATATCTTCCGAAACAAGTCTGCCAATGAACCACTTTACCAACACCTGATCCACGGCAAGGAAAGTATCGCACTCCACCAAATCGTCCACTCGCATTCCTGCAAATGCCGAAAGAACATTCAGCCCTTTGGCAACATGTGCCGACAGAGCATCGTATTTGTCCCGGTACAGGACGCTGTTCATCAGGCTATCGAGAAATGCGATGATATTACCGGACTTGTAGGAGGCAAAGCTCTTCCATGCTGCCGGAAGCTCTGCCTGCACATATCGACCAGTATAAGTAACGAACAACGTTACCAGCAGCCGTTCCAAACTCGGCTTTGTATCAGTGTATCCGAAATGCTGCTCACAGAGCTGCCAGAACACAGACAGCAGATCGTATTTTTCAAACTCCTTCAAGAAAGCATTGTCCACCAGCTCGCCGTCCGTCAACACGATGCGCACGACTTCCTCAAAAGAGCAGGTACGCGCCTTGCAGACTGCACTCAGCAGACCGACAAGGATATTTTCTTCATTAAAATTCTCGATTTCCAAATCATAGAACCGCTGAGTGCGCTCTTTGTTGGCGAAAAACTTGATGCGCTTCTCAATAACCGGCTTGTACTTTTCCTCAATACCGAGGTCAACCGACAGCAGGGAGGCACGGTCAGCAAAGAACCGTCTGGAATACAGCATTGTGTCTTCCAGATGGTTGTCCCTTACATCTGGCTTCGGAAACGGTGCATAAATCAGATAATTCGTGGTCTTATCCACACGCTCCAGAAAATACTTTGTATAGAACTGGTTATCCGGCTGAAGATGGTAGATCTTCGCATTCTGAAGCTCCACCGTCTCCATATCCTCGGCAAATTCTGCCTTGTCATCATACCAGAAAACCAGTTTCCGGGTCTCCCCGGTAAATTCCGCATTCAGGCGGTCTATAATTTGTTTCAGGTTCAATTCTGCCATATCATTGTCCTTTTTACTGTGATTGGTCTTTATCTCTTACAAGAGAACTCAGCAATAGCTTCATCTTTTTTCGGTAAAACTTTGTTCTTTTGATGTACCGTGGAATCGTCATGTGATACGCCTGCATAAATTCCAGTATCCATGCCAGATCATAGGATTTCTCGGTTGACCAGTCACGATATTTTCTATGACAGACAAGCCAGACACCAATGATATTGTAATCCAACGCATCTTCATCGGTTTCATCTTGAATACAATGACCGCAGAGGAAGCGGTATGCCACCGGATCATGGGCATATGTGCGTTCAAAACGCTGCCATGCCGCCGCGATATCATCCTTTGTCCAGTGATTTTGCATTTTCCCACTCCCTCCGGTCATTTTTCTTATTTCTTTTCTTTCACCATGATGTTCTTACTGTCTGCCAGCACCTCGTAGAACTTGCCGTCCTGGGCGGTCTGGAGCTTACGATAGTTAACCTTTACGCCGTCATCGAGATCAAGCTCGATACGGGAAAGTGCCAGATGGCTGATCTTCTCATCATATTCCCGGCATTCCTTCAGCTGCTTGGCAAGTTTATCCTTACGCTTGGAGGCTGCTGCCACCTCGCGGGCATTCTCGCTGTGATCCATCATATCCTGCATCCGGTTGATCTCGGATTCATATACGCGCTGCATCTTGTGCAGGTAGTCGATACGCAGGTTGCCGATGGTATCCGGCGTGTAGCGGTGCAGATAAACCAGTGCCTTGAAGCCGTTCTGCTTGCCGCTGTCAAACAGCCAGTAGATCGGACGCTTGCCGGAGCCGGTGACAGAGTAGGTCTGGCAGTGATCCTTGAAGAAATCGTTCAGGAAGTAGTTGCGGATAATCTCTCGGCTGGTGCTGCCCTTATTGCCGAGGGCTTTTGCGATATAATCAAGGTTTGCTTCCAGCGTATCAGCACCGTACACCGCTTTCAGCCATGCACACAGGCGCGAAACAATATCATCGTCCAGATATTCCTCATCGGTGATGGGGATAACATTGTCAGCATCCGGAATATAGCTCTGGTATTTGCTGCTATCCCACTCGCCGCCTGCATAGGCCAATCCTTCCACATCCAGAGAGTAGCGGCCAAACATGCAGCCCACAGCGTAGCTGAGCAAACTCTTGATGTCCCGCTGCAAGTCAGCCTTACGCACGGTCACATCTTTATCTTCCACTTCCGGGGTCAGTTCATCCTGCAAGCCGTAAATGTCAATAAAAATGCGGTTCAGTTCCTCCTCGTTGGCTTTCAGCTTGTTAAATCGGTCATCGCATTCCGTCTGCCACTGGGCAAAGGCTTCGGAAATCGTGGAAACGTTGCGGAGCAATGGGTGCTTCTGAAAATTCCAAGAGTTTTCAAAAGCATTCCAATCTTTCTTGGACAATTCTACACATTCATACGCTAATTCTTTGGATTTTCCATTTTCTATCGAGCGGACAACGGGCAACTTCATAAAATCGCTAACAGTAAAGTTAATAGTCGGGTTAATGACGTTTGCCCATTGATTAACAAACTTACAGTTTAAATAGCCTATTGTTTCTGGTAAAAGTTCTTCTATGTTCAAAAAAACTGCATTAGTTGCAGAATCAAAAATGAATCCATCTTCAAAAAATCTGAATGCCAAACAACTCGTTGTAACACTACTCCATGAAAGATGCTTTCTAAAGTAATAATCCGTTCCAACCACTCTTCCACCGCTAGCATCTTTTGTCGCTTCACGTATTTCTTCAGCATTGTTGTAAAAATTTACGACATAATTTTGATTACCATACCATTTACGAAAATCTCCACCCTTATCATAGGGAATCCATCGGTATTTACAATCCGTTGTCTCCTGAATATTATGATAATGGAATCCTATATTAGAAAATCCCACCTCAAACCAAACTCTTAAAAACCGTAAATTGTCAGAAGTCCCCATACCGCATTTTGCTATTGACACACTCCCCATATTGTTACCAGCAAAAATATCAAATGTAGTTTTACTAAGCCAGTACGCAATTGGGCAACCTCCAATTAACGCAAACATTTTTGCGTCAATATTAAACCTATGTATTCCATCGAAAAACCACTCTTGCTTTAGTTCATTATCTTCGACAGCACCTTGTTTCTCAAAAAGCCTATCATAGCTTCCACGGTACGAATCTATTTTGTTGTTTCTAACTACAAAAGAAACTGATTGCACGACTTTACTATTTAAATCTTCAAATGTTCCAATACCTAAATGTACAAGCGAAATAATCTCGTTAGTCGCTGTAAGATTTCTTCTAAGCTTTTCAAAGCTTGAAAGGAACATCCAAGCATGCTGCGTAATCATTGCTTGAAAACCGTTGTTTACGGTCATCTGACGGCAGCGCTCAATAAACACGGCAAACAGGTCAGCCTTGCTGTCGGGGTAATTCTTTTTGACAAAGTTGTTGACATTTGCACTCAGGTTGCTGGTTCCGGCATAGGGCGGATTCGTGCAGGTAACCCAATATTTTCGATTCAAGGTCTCGCCAATATCAATGAGCCGATTCAGCTGTTCAGCGGTATCTTCCACGCCCACGCTGTCCATACTGATCTGACCATCGGTATCCTCCGCTGCCACAAACCGGCGCAGCAAATCCCAGTTATAGCTCTCCACATTCAGGATAGAGCCGTATTCCTTGGCATCGGTCAGGGTGTCCAGCAGACCTTCCAGTTGCATTTTAGCAGCGTCCTTCTCGATATCGTCCATCCCTGCGCCGAAATATTTCAGGTGCGCACGGTTGATGCTGTTGCTCTCCTGAATGGCATAGACATGGCAGGTGTTCTCACCGTTTAAGATACGGCGATTGTACTGCCGTGCTTTCATCATCACGGCAAAGTACGCCAGCTGATAGGCACGGTCATCAATGTCCAAACCGTAAATGTTGTGCTCCAGAATGCTCTTTGCAGCATCACGCTGGCTGTAACCGGCACTCTCGTAAATCTGCATCAGCACATCAAAGGCATATGCGAGGATATGACCAGACCCCATGCAGAGGTCGATGAGCTTGATGTCTTCCGGATTCAGGGCAGCGTACTCTTTACGAATTTCCGAAAGTTTCACCTGCACCTCCGGCTCCTGCTGTGCTTCTTCCAGATAGTATTTCCAGTTTTCTTTCAGGCCACAGTCCGGGTGTCCTTCCACCCACAGACGGCCAAGGCTATTTTCCACCATGTAACGGACGATCCAGTCCGGGGTGAACAGCTGGGTCACGGCAGGAATTTCCTCTTTGGTAATCTTTCCGTTCTTGGCGAATGCAGCGGCTTTCGGTTCGGTATTGTAATACTGGTACAGCCAGCCGATGATCTCCACCTGACCGCCGCGCTCGATGTTGAAGTCATCCTCCGGGATATCATGGATCAGATGATAGACTACGCCGTCCTGGTCAATAACGGACAAGCTGAGCAGCAGCTCGGTGTAGTTTTTTGTCTTTTCAAACAGAGCAGGCAGAATCTCGTTCAGGGCATTGCACTGTTTCAGGAACAGAATGCGGAACACTTCGTCCAGCTTATTGTCCTGCTTCAGCTGGAAAATCTGAGCCTCTTCCTCCGCAGTAAAGGGCAGCTCTGCGTCAAACGGCGTTGTGACCAGATCCGGCTCCAGCTTTCCGCTCTCGGAAGAAAGCACCCTGATATGGGAAGGCAGATAGTCATTGACCTCCATGAAACGGATGGCGATCAGGCGGTTAAACCATGTATAGGCAACCTCCTCGATCACATACTGATATGCGGTTTTGTAGTCGGTATCCTTTTCCTTCTGCTGGATGACCTCTATCAGCTTGTCACGCTGGCGCACGGCCTCGCCGGAAATCGAATACGGTTCTGCGGTGCCGATATCGAAGAACTGAGTGTCACCGAAGCTCTGCGGCAGCGGCTTTGCAATGCCGTCCTCCGTAATACCAATCAGGCGGGCATCATAGCTGACATCTGCAATCAGCTTATTCCGCGCCCAGATCGCAAAATTCTTTATGGCTGTCTTGTTCATGGAGCCAATCCTCCTGTCATTTATAGTTCAATGTTGACGATTGTATCTTCGTCCATCTCTTTCAGCAGATTTTCACGCAATGCAGCAAGGTATTTATCAACATCATCCTTGCTCTCCAGCCGCCACGATGCAGTCTTGGCAACTGTCTTGATGGAAACATTCTTCGTGGTACGCACCTTATATACCGGCTGCGGTTCTGCGACCTTTTCTTCCGGTTTCACGGTCTCGCCGCGTTTTTCCGCCTCTTCTTCCTGACGCTTGCGCTCTGCCTCAGCCTTTGCCGCTGCCTCCTGCACAAGACGGATATCTTCTGCGTTCATCTCGTTGAGCAGGCGCAGCTTCAGTGCCTCCGCCTTATCTGCATAACTGCGCAGAGTGGAAACATTGTTGCAGTGCTCCGCACCGTCCATGATCTCCTTAAAGAGTTCCAGATAACGGTTGAACTTCGCATCCTTATAGGGCTTGGTGTTCAGCACTTCAAAGACACGGTTCCGATCCTGATTGATGGAATCTTTGACCGGCTCTGCCTGCTCTTCCAGAATGCGCATATAGCAGTTCATAAACTTCTCGCGCAGCTCCGGCAGCTTCGGAATCTCCTTGTAGGGCTTCGGCATCCGGACAATGGTGCGCATCTTGGCCACCACGTCTTCCAGTTCTGCATCCACGATGTAGGTCTTGCTGTCCTCGTAGATATTCAGCATATCCAGCGCACGAGTGAAGATGGTCAGCTGCTCACTGCCAAAGAAATCTCGGATAGGCTCATAGTCTTCGCCAAAATCCATCAGATCGTCCTGCTCGTCAAATACGGTCTTAAAGAATTCCAGCGGTGCCTGAATCTGCACCAGTGCGGAAAGCCGCTTCTTACCCTTTTCCAGAAGTTCTTTCCCAGGATAGGCGTAATTCTCATATTTGGGTTCCAAACGCTCAATCTCGGTGATCCGATTCTCGCAGTAGTGCTGGAAGTTCTTCATGATGGTATCTTCGTCATCGGCAGGCGGTGCCACCTTGAACAGCTCTTTCATCACGGTGCGGACGGCCTTTTTCTGGTTTTCCGGCACACGGACGCGCACTTCCGTCAGCAGCTTATCCACAAACTGCTTCTTCGTGATGTACCCGATGATTTCCTCTTCGGAACGATTGTTCAGATTGACGCTCTCACCGTTGACCGTAAAGGACAGGTCTCCACGCTTAAAGAGCCGTGCCACCAGCCAATGGATATCGTCTTCTACAAAGCCATAGGGTGCTTTCATAAAGCGATCCTTGATGGTTTTCATAGAAGTTTTCATGTGCATCCGGGAATTGCCTGCCACGAATTGCAGCACATCATCCAGCGCGTGAACATTGGATTCTCCGGTATCTCCCAGTGCCAGTGACAGCTGATTGCTGGTCTTGAACATCTTCCGGATATCTGCTTCGCCCATCGCTGCGTCAATGTAGGACAGCTTGTGGTAAACCGTCTGCACCAATCTTCCGATTGCCTCGTTGATGCGGCTGGTCACTTCCTTACCGGAAGTGTGCAGCACATCGCCATTGACATAGATAGTAGCCTCTTTCAGAGCTTCCGTCAGATAAAGCTTGGCGTTGCCGTTGCGTTCCCGCATCTCCACGCGCTTTGCTTCCTTAATGGTCTCATACTTGGCAAGCTGCACAGAAGTATTCTTGCGCAGGAACCGCTCAATTTTCAAGTATGCCCGCATTTCCGTCAGGAACGCATCATCGTTCGGCAGAACCACAAGGACTTCCTTGCCCTGGCCAGAGAGCAGGCGCAGCGTACCATCATCGGTGCCGCCCTCATACCACGGGGTCAGCACACGGAGGCCGATATCGTAATTCTGGTTTGCCTTATAGGGGCGGTCATCCACTGTCTGATTGAAGGAGAACGCATACCGCCCACCAAAGCTGGGGTACTGATACTTCTTGCTGGAGAAAATGTCCTCATAGATCATCTCTGCAATCTTCGTGATGACCTCCGGCATCTCCACATTTGCTTTTTCGATTTCGTTGTTGATTTCCTGTTCCTCATCGGTCAGGAATACATAGATGGCGCCGTTCTTCTGGATCAGCATCTGGCGTATCAGCACTTTCAGTGCATCCTCCACCTGTGCCTTCAAAGAGATGCGATCATCGTCAATGCTGGTAATCATCAGGCTGACGATGTTGTCCACGTTGGCTTCAATCTCCAGAACATATTTAATCAGGAAAAGGGTCTTCAGCACATTGATCGCAAAGACATCTTTTTCCTTCTTTTCCGGGTTGATGTAGCTGTTGTCATAAGCGCGGATGATCACGCTGCTGTGGCTGTGGTCGAGGAAGTTCTCCAATGCATCATAGAACCGATAGAACGGCACGATTGCCCCCATCTCATCGTCCATCAGCTGCATGGCGGACTCTTTGAACAGCGCCAGCATGGAACGTTCACCTTCGGACAGGTGCTTGCCGGATGCACCATGGGTACGGATGCTGGTCAGCACGCTGGCAAGCAAATTAAACTGGTATGGAACAAAAGGATAAACCTCAGCAAAATCTTCTGCGTTGGCGTACAGTTTTTTCTCCACACCGTCGTTGAAGACAATCAGATTTTTGATGATGGTTGCTTTCTGGTCATAGAGCAGACGCAGGCTCTGTGCTGCGGTCTCTGTCTTATCCAGAATACGCTTTTTGATAACAGCGTCTACATTGGCAGAGGACAGAGAAAGGCGTGTATCGAAACGTCCCTGAATTTTGGAGAAGTCGTTACCCTTCACCTTGATAATGGAGTCGATATCCTGCTGGCTCGTTACGATTACCCAAGCCTTGCCCATGCACTCCTTGCCCAGATCTTCCGTCACTGTCTGAAGGTTCAGCATCAGCTTGGAATCATCACCAATGTACTGACCGATCTCATCCACAAGGAAAACAACATGGTGGTTATTGCCTTTTTTATCAATATAGGACTTTACACGCTTGGCAAAATCTTCAATGCTGATCTGGTAGCTCTCGGTTGCTTTCTCGCACCAGTTACGGGCAGCCGATTTGCTCATGAAATCCATGTCAGAAAGAACATCGACAACAGAATCCTGAATGAAATCAAAGTCCTGACGAGAGCTTTCCCACGGATCGCCATACTCTTCTTCAAACTTTTCCTTAAACTCTTCAAAACGACCTTCCTCGGAAAGCCTGCGCTCCAGGTCAGCAAGGTGAGGCATGGAACCGCAGAAGCCCTGCATCTCATTGAAGACCTTCAGGAATACGTTCACAATGGCATCTTTATTTTCTTTGCCATTAGAATCGCTTTTGGAATCAATGTTGAAAAGAATTACATCCGATGGGGTGTTTGCTGCCAGCTGCATATCTGCCAGCACCATCTGATTGGTAATCTTCTGATCCTCAATGAAGTAGTCGATGGCATGTTTGTCTCCGACCTGTTTATTCTGAAGCAGATAGGACAGGATTTTCAGGAAATGAGATTTACCACTTCCAAAGAAGCCGGAAATCCAGACACCCATTTTCGGTGTGGTTCCCTGAATACCTTTTTTATATGCTGCAAAGAAATCTGCAAAATGACGCTGAAGCTCACGGGTCACAACATACTCTTCCAGCTCCTGCGCTACATTTGTTTCTTCACCCTGACCGACAATGATAACGCCCTGTATCTCACGGTCAATTTTCTTTCGGAACATGTCCTTGATCTGCATAACTGTTTCCTCCATCCATTACTTTACCAGTCGGAATGCCCGGTAATAGTTATCGTCTTTAATCTCATTGAACAGGATCAGCTCCTGCTCATTATAGGTTCCCGGAAAGAACATCACGACCGGGCAGCGCACAAACGCCTGGTGCAAGTTGTTAAGCACCTTGTGGGAGCGCAAAATCGGATAGCACTTGCCAATACCGGTCAGGAACACGACTGCATTCTCCGGCGTATGTTCTTTGATATATTGCACGATCAGGCTGTCATCGTCATTCACCTTCATGGAGTTGGTCACTGCCTTGACGATACGCTCGATTCCTCTCTTTTTTTCAAAGTCATAGCACTTTTCCATGAAGTTCTTCTTTTCAAAAAAGTCAATGATGATATCATACAGGTCAAAGACCACAAGCTCAAAATCATCATCGCCCCGGTCGTTCTTATTTTTCAGATACTCTACACGCTCCCGAACTTCCAGTTCCTTTTCCGGTGGATAATCAAACACCCAATAGTTGACCTCATTTGCGCGGCCTGTTCCTTTTCGGAAAGACGGCTTATGGATTGCAAGCTCCATCTCATCCAGTCTTTGGCTTAAATCCATTTCATCTTACCCCCGTCAGTGTTTTTACCATGATGCCAAGATCATGGTCATAAAGCCAATGCTCAAATGCAATATCAAGAATTGGCTTCAGTATTTTTCTTGTGCTGTTTGCCCGGTTGCTTTCTAAAAGTCCTGCTTCATAAAGCTGTGTCTTATAGCAGGAACCGAGACGGTGCAGCGTATAGTCTTGAAGAGAAGCCACTTTCTCACTCTGTTCCTGCTTATTTTTGAAAAATATCCGGATATCTGCATCCGTCAGCTCATCGGAACCAAGAATCATTTTTTCCCGCACTACTTCATACACAAAATCAAAGAATAGCGTGTCATGCAAAAGAGCCGCAGTCAGCACAAATAATTTTTGTGTAGCAAGATCACTGCTCAGAAAGATTGGATAAAAGCTTTCATCTAATGTCTTGATACGGGCTGTTACGGTAGAATAAATCTGCTGCGCTCGTAGTTTTGTCGGTGCGCCATAGATGTTTGTCTCTTCATTCAACTTTTTAATATCTGCAAAGCTCTTACCCTCGCTCAAAAGCTGCACGGTTTTCCGAAATTCCATGAACCAGAACGAAAATTTTACGGCTCCAGCACTATACGGTTTTCTTTCCATCTTCGTTCTCTCCATTTCCGGATTTTGTTTTAATGTATCTGCCGCTTTTGATTCTGGCATCCTTCGGCTTTTCGGCGTTAATAGAAATGACCCACTGATGGCCTAAACGCTCGGCACCATCAATTCGCCCTTCTGTGCATAATGTCTGTACTCTCCTTGTGCAGATGCCCCATTTTTCAGAAGCCTGCTTAATCGTCATGAAATCCATACAGAACCTCTTTTTCGATGTCTAAAGTCACTCGCAGCAAGTTAAAATTTCTCATTTATATTCTACTCCAAGAAACGAACAAAATCAATCGAAAGTTCTTCCAAATTTTGAACGATTTTTTTAGAATCCACTCTTCTGCAAGCAGGGCTTTCGTGACACGAAAGCGCTTTTCTGCTTGTTGGGGAAACTCCCCAATCCCCATAGAACGCTGCCTGTGGCATCGGGCTGCGCATCCGTTCCGGATGCTTCAACGGCAGTTCCTGCCAAAGAAAAAAGCCCGGTGCAGCATGAGCATTACACCCACACTGCACCGGACTTTCCATCATCGACTACTCTGTCTATTTTCTTCTTCCTGCCGCACTTCCTGCTCATGCAGCTGCTCTTTTTTCTGCTCGTCCTCTTTCAGGATTTCCTGCACAATCTTCTGCGCCACAAGCCAATCCTGCATTTCCGATTTGGTCTTGCGGTACTCTGCATAAGAGCTTTTCTTTCGTTCCAGAAGCATTGAATGCTCTGTGTTCAGCTCGCTGATGCGCGGGAGCTTTTTGTCAGAACCGTTCTCTTTCTTATAGGCATCAAATGCCTTTTTCGCTGCGCTGCGTAAGACCAGCATATCTCGATGGGCTTCATAGAATTCCCGATTGCAACCAGATGCCTTATACGCGGCAAAAACATCTTTTGTCTTAGCATAATTGATTAGATGCTTCCGCAGCACCGATACTTCCGACATCCGTGCCTCATCTGCCTTTACAGATTCCAGCAGCGCATCACTTTTTTCAGAAATTCCATCTGCCTTTTCTTTCAGCTCTGCATAGCTCTTGATTCCATGCTCTTCCATGAACATCATAGCTTTTGCCATCTGCTTCAGGTTAAAGACTTTCGCCCAGCGCGCATATCCCGCACCTTTGCCCGCCTGCAATTTTGCACGGACATCAACAAGGAACGACAGCTCCGCCTTCTGATGCACCTGCGCAGACCGTGCGCTTGTGCGGTTTTTCTCTGCAAATTTGCTTTTATGAACCGCATTTCCGGCAATCACTTCGCAGAGTTCTTCAACCGAATATCCTTTGCCAAGAGAGCGGAAACGAGCAAATCTGGCGTGGCCTTTTCCCCGCAGTGCAGGCTGTTTTCCATCTTTATACTCATACCCTACATCCTGCAAAATTCCAATCAGTTCCCGATAACTTCTCGGTTTTCTTTCCAATGCCGCATCAATGGCCTCGCAGATTTCATCTCGCTGCGATTTTTTCTCCGGGTATTCCGTTCTCTTCTGCCGCTCTCCATAGGGCTTCCGGACAATGACCGACAACCGGTGTTCCAGGCAGATGATATCACTGAGCCTTGCCAGTGCAAGACCGGATAAGCGAAAATCTCGGAATTTTCTGGTGCAGTCTAATGTAGTCGAATTAAAAATAATATGGTTATGGATGTGCGCACGATCAACATGGGTAGCCACGATAAAGGCGTGTTTTCCCTTGGTAAAGCGCATGGCCGTCTCATACCCAACCTTATTCGCCTCTTCCGGCGTGATTTCTCCGGGCTTAAAGGATTGCCGAATCTGATATGCAATCACATCATGCGCCTGGGTTCTTCCCGTGATATGCTCATACTGCCGTTTGGAAAGCAGAAATTCTTCATCACAGGTCTTTGCATCACAGGCATACGCGCTGATATATTTTCCATCTTCCGTCTTTGCTGCATTCTCAGAATAATCAGTACGGTCAGCCAGACACTGCGCTACCGTCTTTCCTTTATTGATATGCAGTGCAATTAGTCTTGTAGCCGCCATTCCTTATTCCTCCATCTAAAAAGAGCTACCCGAAGGCAGCTCTTACCAATTCACTATTCTCATTTTAACATCTGTTCCCGGTCATAAGCTCCCTGCAAATAAATGGCCTGCTTGATGATCTCTTCCATATCGAAATAGACACACATGATGCTTTCGTACAGCTTCCACACTTTAGATTCGCTGCCGCCCACCATTTCCATCAGCTGGTCTTCCATCTTCGATTGCTCAGACTGTTTTTCCTGATAAGCTGCCTCATCCACAAAATGATTCTCTCCATCTGTTTCCTCATACCGCAAATCATAATAATCTTTCATAAACTGAATATCCATCTAATCCCTCCTGAACTCAAATTGTCAAAACATCCTCTACACACTCGCACAGCCGTTCCATCAGTTCCATGATGCCGCCCGCACCAACCGCAGCTGCGAACAACCCCATCTCAATCAGGGTCAGCAGGAACACATCCGTCCAGCTCGCCCGAACCACCGAATAGATGCAGCAGCCAAGAACGAACAGCATAACCGGCGAAAGTACCCACAGAGATAGCTGCATCAGCAGATTCCAGATAAAGCATAGAAATCGCAGCAGAAATGCAACCGGCAGCAACAGGATTTTCAGCACCAGCTTCAACAAAAAACATACGATCTTCATGGATTTCACCCCTTCGTTTTTCTTTTCATCTTCATTTTACCGTACCCGCTTGCCAAACACCACGATGTCAACATGAAGACCTACAAAAAATATGTAATGACACAGACTGTTTCATCTGTGCCATGTGCAATAGAAATTCCGCGCGTTTGCGCCGTCATCGAATACCAGAAAGCCTCTTCAGGATCAGCTTCTGCATCTCCCAGAGTTCATCCAGTCGCTTCTGCAAATCCCGGATATCCTCCGCATAGATGCTTCCGGATTCATTGGCGCGTTTTGCGTACTGATTCAGGTTGTTGCTGCATCGGCGAAGGAGGGTAGACACCTGCGCCACATCTGACAAATCAAGATTCACGCAGTACCCGTCCATCGCCATTTTTCTCATATAGGCACCGGTATTCCGAATCCCCAATTCCTTCTGCTTTTCACGAATCCTCGCCAGCTCTTCCGGGTTCACCCGGACATTGATCCAGTGTTCCCGAACACTCATAGTGCCACCTCCTCATCCCGATGTGTCATCGGCGGAATGCGACCAGCACGGTCACGCAGCTCTGCCAGGACAGACGGCTTTTCTGTTGTTGTATTCTCACGGTCAGGATCATCATTTCCACGGTCATCCATATTCAGCAGTGCGTCCAGTTCTGCCAGTCTTGCACTCTTCTCTGCCAGTTCTGCCTCCTGGGGAAACGTTTTTCCAAGCTCGGCCTGCGCAGCTTCCTGCTGGCTCCTAAGATTGTCCAGCTGCTGTTCCGCCTTCTCCAGCCTTGCAGGAATCCCGGCAAGAGCATTGTCCAGACGCTGGATATTGCCCGCAGCACTGGTGCCGATGGGCACCCGGTGGGTCATCTCGCCTTTCAGCAGCACCTGATACTCTTTCTGGAAGCTGTCAAACGTCAGCTCCATCTTGAAACCACGGTAGCTGCCAAGCGGCACCGGCTCCAGACTCTGATTGGCTTTACAGCCCGCAAGAATTGCTTCACCGGCCTCGGCTTTTTCAGTAAATTGTGTGCCATTCACCTCCATACCGCAGAACCCCTCTTCCGGCAGCGGATGTGCCGCCACCGTCCGAATATCCGACTGAAAGCCCTTGATGAACCCCTGCGTTTTCTCAATCTCCGCAGGGAAATATTTCATCAATTTATCTTCCAATCGGTACTGCTGGCTCTGATGATCCGCCTTCAATACTTTCAGCCTTGCAACATCTACATCCAAGTCCATTTTCTCCTTGATTTGCGGGTCTCCGGCACAAAGTGCCTTGATCTCTGCATAGGAAAGAGCCTGCTCATCTACATCATCACAGGAACGTACCGGAGATTTGCTGGTCATGATCTGGCTGATAAATTTCTGCTTATTCTCCAGTGTCTGATAGAGGTAGGCATCAAAAGTTCCTTCCGTCACATACTGATAAACCTGCACTTCTTTGTTTCGGTTTCCCTGACGGATGATACGACCATTTCGCTGGGTCATGTCCGCAGGCCGCCAGCCCACATCCAGATGATGCACGGCCACCAGCCTGTCCTGCACGTTCGTGCCTGCGCCCATCTTCTGTGTCGAACCTAACAACACCCGCACCTGCCCAGTACGGACTTTGGCAAACAGATCTTTCTTTTTTGCCTCGGTATCAGCATCATGGATAAATGCGATTTCTTACTCCGGTACACCTGACTGGATGAGTTTGGCGCGGATATCCTCATAGACATTGAAGGTTCCATCGTTCTTCGGCGTGCTGAGGTCGCAGAACAGCAACTGGGTCAGCTTATCCGACTGTCCTTCCTCATAAATCCGAAGCACATTCCGCACACAGGCGTTGAGCTTGCTATTTGGGTCATCCGGCAGGAGCGGATTCATCAATCGCTGATCCAGTCCCAGCTTTCTGCCATCCGATGTGTCGGGTAGGATACCGACGAGGTAGCAATGCTCCTTTTCCGTTATCCCCCCACGGAACCGGACTTGATACTTTCGCATCATCCGGCTCCCCAGTAATTTCATTTCAAGAACGTATATTTAATGTTCCATTGTGGATAGCTGTGTGGCATTCCCGACATACCACCAGCGTTTTTCTTTGCCGCGCGGCCATAATCTGAACCCAAGCCGGCGGCGCTGATTTACCTTTAGTCTTTAAGTCCGCCAATTTGCGGATATGATGCACTTCAATATCTTTTCTGCTCCCACACAACTCGCAAGTATCTGCTGTCAGCCTTTTAATGCTGTCTCTTATACACATCTCCGAGCCCACGAGACCGGAGCCTATCTC
>ENA-OYZN01000377-OYZN01000377.1-human-gut-metagenome-genome-assembly--contig:-NODE-377-length-21734-cov-5.636884_pt1 | contig 21734 bp, 19 predicted proteins | sample MGYA00243294_ERZ653483 | MGnify/ENA primary metagenome ERZ653483 (study PRJEB26926, sample SAMN06165155) | human gut metagenome | biome: ENVO:00009003; feature: ENVO:2100002; material: ENVO:00002003... | reverse complement strand
AAAAATGACCGCCATTTATGAAAAGCATAAAAACATAATGTATGCAGTTGCATTGAAGATATTAAAAAATCCGCAAGACGCAGAGGACGCAGTACATAATGCGATACTCCCGATTATGCGCAACTTAGGTGCGATAAAAGATGTTGACAGCAAAGATTGTATGTATTATGTAACAATGGCGATTAAGCATATATCGTTTAATATGATACGGGATAGACATATTCAAACGGTCTCCTTATCTGAGATTGAGTATGAATTTGAGAGTGATGAAAACATTGCGGAAAGTGTTGCTATGGACGAAAGCTGTAAAATCATCTATAAGACAATACAAAGCATGAATGCAGAATACCGAGATGTGCTAATACTCCATTTATATTACGAATTATCCACATCACAGATTTCTGATTTTCTCAATAGAAAACACGGCACCGTAAAATCACAGCTCACTCGCGGCAAAAAACTGTTGAAAGCTCGATTAAAGGAGAATGGGTATGAACGATAAAAAAGTCAAGGAAGCTATGAAGCAATATATAGAAATGCAAGCTGATAATATTCTGTCTGAATCAGGAGCAAGACACGATCTTTCCTCACTTGATGAAAAGATTTATGCAACGCTTGATACAAATAAAGACAAACGCAAAACACCTTTTGTATGGTCTTTTAGAAAGATAAGCGCGATAGCTGCTTCTTTTGTCTTGATTATCAGTTTAAGCATTACTGCTATATTTTTACTTAATAAAGAACCCGCTCATATAGCTCATATAGCGGAAGATGTGTATTATTCAATCACCATTTCATACGAAAATGAACAATACGGCTATTATTCAAATCGATTGGTCATAGACAAATACGGACTTGACGATATTCCGGACTTGAAACAAAACCCGGATTTATTCACGGGAAGCCTAACCGATGCGGACATCATACAGATAGATAGTGTGATTGACAAGGCCGGTATTATCGGCGCCAAAATATACCCATATAGCAATGATGTTATCATTTTACAAGGCAAGGGACAGTTTTACTATTTTGAAAAAATAGAAACCAAGTAGCAACAAAAAGCAGCTTATGACGCAACTCATTTTTGCGGATGTTTACTTATGCCTTGCCGCTGAAAAACGCTATGCAAACGATTAGCGGCTTGCATAGCATTTTCTTTTCGGGTTTATTTCAAATTCAAATTGTTCGCTTGATAAAAGGAGTGCGCCTCAGCCTTCAAAATTTTTTTAAAACAGGTGTAAGGTTTTACTTGGATTTTTCGTGTAATCAGTGAAAGGACAAAAAATACCTTTCGGAAAGGAGCAAGTCAATGGATAACGGTGCAAGTAGCTACCGCCGTTTCCGTGACGGTGGTGATGAAAGCGGGTTAGCAGAAATCATACGGGATTACAAAGACGGTCTGATTTTTTATCTGAACAGTCTCGTCGGCAATATTCATGTTGCGGAAGAATTGGCGGAAGATACCTTTGTCTTGTTGGGAATAAAAAAGCCGAAAAACAAGGGCAAGGGATCGTTCAAAACATGGCTCTACACCATCGGTCGAAATCTCGCCATTGATTCTTTTCGTCGCCGTTCTAAAATAACCGAATTGTCCGTTGACGACTGCCCCGAACTGATTGATGAAGAAAACGATCTCGAAGAAACCTATCTTCGTGAGGAAAGAAAAATCATCATTCATCGTGCGTTAAGGGCATTGAAACCGGAATATCGGCAAATTCTTTGGTTGATTTATTTTGAGGAATTTAGTGCCAAGGAAGCTGCACAAATTATGAAGAACCATGAAGAAATGACTCACGATGTGTTTCAGCGTATTAACGAATATAAAGAGGCTCAAAAGAAAAAAAGAAGAATAATTACCCGAACGGCGACATCAATATGCAGTTTGTGTTTAATTGCACTATTGGGAATCAGTGTATGGCATAGTGGTATATGGAACACCGCCCCGATCACAGTGGATCCAAATACGAGCAATGTATCAGGCGAACTAAAAAATCCGCAAGGCAACAGTTCTGCCACAGATCATCCGTCGAATACAGACAACAATAACACAACTCCTTCCCGACCTTCACAGGATCCGCCAGATAATAACACAAGCACGCAAAATCCTATCCCTTCTGAACCGAGCAATCCGAATACTGAAAATCCCAGTGGCTCCAGTGATCCTAACACCCCTTCAGTAGACAATCCGTTGGCAGTTCACCAAGGACAAAAAGTAACCTATGAACAGGCCAAAACTGTGTTTAACCACCCTATTAAGGAATGTACTGCATCAACCTTTTGCGATTATATCATAGGAATCGTAAGTCAGACAGGTAATCATGATGGTTCGGAGAAAACTACATGCCTTGATATCACTTACAGATTTTCAAACGGAACAATCATAATTACCGATCAAGACCGTATGGGTGGCGGATATCTGTATGCGGAATTGGAGCAACAAATCAATTACAAAGATCGTATCTTTATGGTTGAAACAAACTTTGCTGATGAAGGCAATGTGCGTATAAGTTACTATCCTACAAACGAATCCGGGTTAGCATATACGGCAATTTTCAGCAGCCAAATGGATCAATACGAGATTTTGGATTTGATTGTTTCGCTGGAAATATGATGTCCTTAAGGGAAGCCGCCTGATGACGGTTTCCCTTATCTGTGTTTAAGATTAAGTTTACAAAATTGATTTGATTAAATTTTACTGAGAGGTAAATGAATTGAAAAAATTGCGTCACAAATTTTAAAGGTCTTGATTGCTGCGGCAATTTTGGCACTGATTGGCTTCTTATTTATCAAAGTATTTTCTAATCCTATAACACCTATGACATCACAGAAAGTCTATGATGCACTGCTGGCACAAGGATACAGTTCTCAGTATGCGATGCAATTAGTTTCTGACGATTACAGAAGCTTGGCTTAACGGATTGTGTCGTTGCAGAACAAGACGATATAAAGATAGATTTTTACTTCTTTGATAATGAAAATGCAGCTCAGACAGTTTATAATATGTCCGTTTCCTTGATTCACACAGAAAGACGCGATCCTCCCACCCGTGATTATAGCGAAGGTAATTCTAATCATTGGCGGTATACCATGATAGGCCAAACAATGTATTCCACTGCAATGTATGTAGGAAATACTGCGGTTTATGCATACAGCGATACTGAAAATGCGCCGAAAATTAATGCCGTTTTGAAATCAATTGGTTATACGCAAATAGAAGGAAGCGGTCAGTCATCTCCCGAAATGTCTCCGCTATTTAGATTGTTGTTTACTATGGCATAGTTTCCGCTGATCCTGATATGCCGTCATTGGTTGTGGCTGCTTGTATGTCGCTCGTCGGACACATCGAAAAAAGAAATTGATTCGTATTTAGAGGAAAGCTCTGAAAGAGTGCCGCGGCGTAAGATCATCGCTTGGTTAATAAAAAACTCCATTCGTCTATACCGGACTGTTGCTTGGGTGATACTATACGAGCTGCCTTTGGTTCTTGAATTGATCGCTGTTCTTAAACTTATTCACCGATATCTTGAGCGACTTTTTTGATGTATATATTTTTATAGTCATCGGAACGGGGCTTGCCTGCGCAATTATCGGTGGTATTCTCAATAAGATACTATATCGAGTAAAATAGAGAGATTTGTCTTATCAGTCATTCACCGGTGTGCTGCAGAAAAGTACTTGGCTATATGCAAGTATTCAATATTTCCAAAAGACAATCAGAAACATCATTATTACAGAATATGCTTCATGAGTCTCTGCATGAGCAGGCATTTTTCAAAAAAAATGTCTGCTTTTTGCATCTGATTTTTCATTGTTGGTGTTTATATGAATGAGGTGCAAATCTCAAAACATATAAGAAAGGATTAAAGCCATGAAAAAGACCATTTTTACTCGCTCGCTCTTTCTGATCGCAGCTACCCTTATTTTTACGGGGTGTTCATCTGCCAAAGGTGATTTTGAATTGAAGCGTTCCAAAGGGATCTCGATTACCTATATCGAGGAATTTGAAAAATCAATAACTTCGCCCGCCCCGTTGACCTCGGACGAAATATTTAACAGCTACAGTAATACGATTGTTCGTGGCACAATAGAAACGGTACGCAATATTCAAATCGATTATGGAAAAGGTGAAATTGCTCAAAAAGCACTTGCTACAATAAAAATTACAAAGGTTATTTCGGGAAATGCTACCGTAGATAGTACGGTAACAGTTTTGCTGCCGAAATGTGTTGATAATGCTTCTGCAAATGACTCGTCTGTGGTAATTTCTCACTTAAAAAACGGAACAGAGGGCATTTTCCTTTTAAAAAAAGTAACAGAACAAAGCTGTGCGGAAATCAACAAAAAAACCTTTTATTATGACGATATCTGCGAATACTCCATGTTTGGAGAAGACCACTTTGCTATTATCATGTCCGACGGAACTATCCGCTTCAATACCGATATATTTGACGGTAATGTAACCACCATTGCCACTCTTGATGAAGCAGAAACCAAAATACAGACAATCATTACAAAGAAATGACATATATGACGATCTTGAATGTTTGTAATCTATATAAAACATATCAATCGGGAACAACAGAGGTTAAAGCTCTTGATGATGTATCTTTTTCCGTAGAAAAAGGCGAGTTTATATCTATCATCGGGCCGTCCGGCTCGGGAAAATCGACATTGCTGCATATTCTTGCTGGTATTGACAGACCTACATCCGGCGAGGTTTATGTAGATGGTGAGGATATCTATACCAAGAATGAAAAAGAACTTGCCTACTACCGCAGGCGAAAAGCAGGCTTGATCTATCAGTTTTATAACCTCGTTCCCACATTGACGGTTGAGGAAAACATAACACTTCCTTGCCGTCTTGATAAAAAGAAAACCGGCAAAGAAACACTTGGCCGATTGCTTGATACGCTCGGAATGACAGAGCGAAGAAATCATTTACCGAGTCAGCTTTCGGGCGGTCAGCAACAACGCTGTGCCATAGGGAGAGTTTTATTTACAAATCCTGCCCTCATGCTTGCCGATGAGCCAACAGGGAATCTTGACAGCAAAAGCGCTTCGGAGGTAATGGAACTTCTGAAAAGTGCCAATAAACAATACGGTCAGACGCTTATTATGATTACACACAATTTGGAGCTTGCCGAGCAAGCCGACCGTATGCTTATCATAAAGGACGGTAAGCTCTCGGAGGGTTAAATATGGGCGTTTGTATTAAACTTGCAATAAGGGGTTTGCGGAAGAATAAAGGGAGAACACTTATAACACTTTTGGGAATTGTCTTGTCCGTCCTTATGGTGTGTACGGTTTTGACGCTGTTAAATTCTATGCTCGACTCTGCGACCCGCTCTATTATCGAAAATGAAGGAAATTGGCATATTGTTATTTATAATGCCACAGCAGAGGAAATAGAGCAGTATAAAGTGGCAGACGAAATTTCAAGTGTCGAAAAGGTTTTGATAAACGGACAAGAGGTGTATCGTCTTGTTTTGGACGAGCCAAGTAGGGTTTATGAATTTGTAAACCGCTATTTTGATGAAACTACGGAATATTCCTATCACACAGAATTGCTTTCCTATCTCGGAGTTTCACAAAATGAGAATATCAAGAGCCTTATAATCGGCATTGCTTTTGCTTTACTTCTCATCATTGCTGTTGGCGCCGTATCCTTGATATACAACGCTTTTTCTATATCCGTTTCCGAGAGGGCAAAAGAAATCGGACTTTTATCCTCAATCGGTGCAACTCGAAAAGATATTCGCATCATTGTGTATTCTGAAGCCCTTTTGCTTGGGACGGCCGCTATACCTCTTGGCATATCTCTCGGCGTTTTGATATCTTGGACTTTACTTGATGTTTTCGGAACATACATGGAAAAAATCCTCTATGTAAACATCGGTATGCAGTTGCATATAAACTGGTGGTTGTTGCTGATAACTGCAGTTCTCGGGTATCTGTTGGTGCTAATATCTACCGGCGTCCCTGCACATACCGCTTCCAAAATTTCAATCATAAACAATCTCAAAGGCGAAAAAGGTTTAATGCAAGTAAAGCACAGTAATTTTTCTTCTTCTGCTGAAAATCTACTTGCAAGGCGTACTATGAAACGAGAGAAAAAATCGTTTCGTGCGATTGCTTGTTCATTGGCAATCAGTATCTTTCTTTTCGTGTCTGCAAATGCGTTTAGCACATATATGCTGTCATTTGTAGAGGCGGAACGAGAGAAAATAGGTTACGATCTGCGTATGAACTATTCTATGGAGCTTGGCGCAAAAGAATTTGACGAGTTATATAGCTTTGTGAAATCGCAGGATGGTATTGATGAAATTGGGTGGTTTGCGGAAAGCCCCTCACATCATCACAGTGTTTTACTTAATTCGGAATGGGTGGCTGATCGTTACCGGGGGTCAGATTGGGCTACGCATAAAGGCAACTCAGAGTTATATAAAGCCCCATTTTATATATTCATTATTTCTAATGAACGCTACGCTGAGTTTCTTTCTCAAAATGAGCTTAAAAATGATAATTCAGTATATGCAATTGCCTTTTATGATGAAATTGATGCAGACGGGAAAAGTACGAGTTATCCTATTTTGAAAGATGGAAAATATAATACTGATGTGCGTTATATGAGTGAAGCAGCGAGCGATCGGCTCATGCAGGATGTAAACGCAAATCCAAATGGCACATTTGATTATGAGGATTACTACGATACTTTTTTCAGCGTTCAATTTACCATTGGCAACAATGACTTTCCGTTTGAATTTAGAGCAAATGACGGGGGTATTAGCATTTTAATCCCCGAAAGCCGTATATCCGAGTTTAATGCAGAAATTGCAAACAAGGAAATAATGATTCAATCTCCTAATTATGCTAACATTCAAAAACTTACAACAGATTATTTGACGAGTGTTAAACTTGACGAGGATGTTTTAATATTCAATTCTGCCGAAAGCTATGAGTCTCAACGGAATCTTGCAGCAATGATAAGGATGTTTTCAACCTCGTTTTTAATTCTTTTAACCGTAATATCATGTGCCAATGTTTTCAATGTCGTAACAACGACTCTGAATATGCGGAAGCGTGAATTTGCGGTATTGCGTTCAATAGGAATGACGGTAAACAAGTTGTTCGCTATGCTCTGCATAGAAAACTTACGGAACGGAATTGTTGCGGTTGCGATAGGCGGTATAACATCCTTGCCGCTATGCTATCTGCTATATAAAAGCATTGTGATCGGTGCAGTAATTGATTTTGTATTTCCCATTGAAGCATATCTGATAGCTTCACTTGCAATGTTAGCGATTATGTTTATTACTTCGATATACGGATTATGCAAAATCAAAAAAGGAAATGTTATAACGGATATTAGGAACGACTTTGTTTAATGAGGCAAATACAGAACGAAAACTGAATATCGGAATAAAAGCTGACTAAGTGTGAAAACTCGGCCAGCTTTTTCTTTTATCTTCTGTTTGTCCTCCCTGTTTCAAACAAAACCGAGAGGATATTTTTTTGCCTAAATTTTTAAAAAAAGGTGTGCAAAGCTGGTTTTTCTCCTCCTATACAAGTAGGAACTGCAAAAAGAATACGGTTCCTACTTTTGTGCCGAAGTTACATAACGAAGAAAGGAGTTGGTTCGAAATATGACTGCACCTATTACAGCAGAAGAAAAAACAAGGAAAGGGCTTGAAATGCAAACAGAAAAATCATTAGACATTGTCCGCCTTCAGATATTGCCTTACAGAAAGTGAAATGGCTGTGGTATCCGTATATCCCCTTTGGCAAGATCACCATTGTGCAGGGTGATCCCGGAGAAGGCAAAACAACGCTTGCTTTGCATTTAGCAGCCGCCTGTTCAAAGGGAACTGTACTGCCGGGAATGAAACAGCGCCCGCCGTTCTGCGTCATCTATCAGACCGCAGAGGACGGACTTGCCGATACAGTAAAGCCGCGTCTCATTGAAGCTGGAGTGGACGAATCAATGGTGCTCAATATCAACTCGGTGATGAGGACGGCTTTTATTAACTGAACGGTTACGATGACATCACTGCAGAGGATCTGCTGTCCGGCGGCAAAAATGAGCATTACCGACTATGTTATAGCTGCTGCTACCAATAAAGAGGTGGTCAATTTTGAAGGACTTGCCGAGGTGGTAACGCAGATCAAAAGGCTCGGGAACGATGTGAATCAGCTACTGATACTTGCCCGGCAGGACAGAATCAATTATGGAAATCGGCACGGTAGTCTCGGCTATGTATGAGGATAAGGCACTCGGAAAAATACCTGACCACCGGTTTCAGCTGATGACAGAAAAGTACGATGCAGAAACTGGACGCCTGCAATGTGAGATAGAAGAAATCGAACGGTACTTTAAGGCAGCAGACGAACAGGAAATCAACACAGAAATGTTCATTGATGTCATCAGGCAGTACAAGGACATTCGCAAGCTGACACCGCAGATTGTAAGCGACCTCATTGAGAAAATCGTGGTTGGCGAGCGCCGAAAGGTAAACGGCAAATGGAAACAGCAATTTGATATTTATTACAGATTCATCGGCCTTATATGACCGATATTAAAATAGTCCTTGAATGAAGTCCACAGCATTGCGTATACCTATGCGTAAAGCTGATTGAGATTGTTTTACACTGAGAATCGAGAACTGAGTAAGGATGAATATCTTCGACTTGTAAAAGCTGCGGAGGGGAGCAGACTGTCATAGATCCTTCGGACAATTTGCGGCACCAACATTCGTGTCAGTGAGCTGGAGTATATTACGGTGGAGGCGGTACCATCCGTCAAGGCGAGCGTATACTGTAAGAATAAGAAGCAAGTCATTTTCCTTCCCACAGCTGTTTAGAAAATCCTATGGGAGTATATTCGAAAAAATAAAGTGAGATCCTGTACGCTGTTTGTTACAAAGAGTAGCAAGGCGATCAACCGCAGCAACATTTGGCGAGACATGAAGGGGCTTTGCAAAAAAACGAGTTTTCGAATATTTCTGGTTCTGGGCATTGTTCCGGTTTGTTCATATGTATATAGAGAACGTTCGGAGATTCTGGATAACTCTCCCACCTCGCTTTGAGAATAATTCAGCGCAAGCCGTGTTTTTTTATTTTTTCGCCGAAAGTCATAAAAGATACACTACAAATTTTTTTACAAAAGTTCCGATTATATGTTGACAAACTTCCGAAATTAATGTACAATCTAATCGGAATATAACTTCTTGTTATATTATATTAAAGAATAAAACTTCTTGAAAGAGAAAATTGGAAAAAGTCAATTAATAACTGTTTAGAAGTTTTAAATAGGTTAGAATCAAAGAAAGGGGTCATCTATGGGAGAAAAACAAATCTTTACTTCAAGCTGTCCGATATGTGGTCGGACACTTTTGAAAGGAAGTCCGAACTCATATATCGAGGTATGGTGTTCCAAGTGCAGGGAACATTTGAAGATTAATTTCACGAATGAAGGGGTTCAGGCTTGTGTTATTATGCAGGAAGAAGATAAGCAGTGAAAACAGTAATAGAATAAAAACGCCGAAGAGATAAGTCGGACTTGTTAAGAAATCAAGAGAGACCTGGCAAACATGATTGCGTAAGATACGCAGCTTCGTTTGTCAGGTCTTTTTTTATTTTGTTTTTTTAAACCGGACAGTAGTTGTCCGGTTTAACCTTTAAGATTAGCGCGAAAGGAGGTGGATAGAATGCAGGAAACTGCCGAGCGAAGAAGCGAGATTATGAAAATCCTGTGCCGGCGCAGAAGTGAAACAGTTAAGAATTTAGCTTTTGAGCTTGGTGTTTCCGAGCGGACAATCAGACGGGATATTGAAATTCTGAGTCTGCGAGAGCCGATATATACCCAATCGGGAAGATACGGTGGCGGTGTTTATGTAGAAGAAAGTTATTCTATGGATCGTATGTACATGGGTCAAGAGGAACTTAGCGTATTACATAAACTTGCGGATATGGCGGACAAGCAGGTGACTTGTGAGCTTGATGACAGAGAAAAGAGGCTGCTGCATTCTATCATATCCGTCTATACAAAACCACAATCAGGTAAAGGAGTATTAAGATAAATGAAAAACGAAGAAAAACAATTATTTAAGCAACTTTGCAGCTTTCGGTCGGAGCAGCTTGATGAAGAGCTGCTTTCCTACGCAACGCCGGAGGTTCTGGGGCATCTGTTTTTTAACAGAATGCAGGGGATTGCGTATGGAGTTCTGAAAAGCAGCGGCTGTCTCGGAGCAGTAAACCGGGAATTTCGTAATTCTCTGAAAGGCGCCTATGAGCAAAATACAGAGAAAAATAAAGCATTTTTTCGGTGTCTGCGTTTTCTCTCGGAAGTATTGCGAGAGAGGGACGGAAAATATGCCATGTTGAAGGGGGCGCTTTTATGCGGGATGTATCCGCAGGGATATCGAACCTCGAATGATATCGACTTGCTGGTGCGGCCCCGCGATGTAACCGAAATCGGAGATGTGCTTATAAGCGCTGGATTTCGGCAGGGCAGCATCCGTGAGGGCAGATTTGTAGCTGCTGAAAGGAAGGAGATCATCGAATCAAAAATGTTACGCGGCGAAACGGTTCCGTATATTTTTGAGATCGGACTTCCGCATATGCGATTTTTGGAGGTGGATATCAACTTCTCGTTGGATTATAAAAACGGGGAGACAGATATTTTGGAGCATATGCTGAACAATTCAACCGAAATCGGCGGCATCATAACGCTGAGTAAAAGTGATTTCTTTATTCATCTTTGCTGTCATCTGTATAAGGAAGCGACCACGCTGCCGTGGGTGGAAATGAAACGGGATATGACGCTGTACAAGTATGCGGATATCTATATGCTGCTTGACGGAATGAGCAATGAGGAAATTCGTAAGCTGTTTAAGAGGGCAGAAAGCTTGGCACTTGAAAAGCTTTGCGCTTTTGCCATCCTTCAAACAGCAGAGCTGTTCAATATGGGAATCCCGACTGTGACCGCGACAGCAAAGGATCTGCTTCATGGAGATGAAACATTTTTACAACGCGTTATTTCTCCACGAGAGAAGAAAACCTATGTTTTCAAAACAAAGGATATTACCGCGCGTTTCTTTATGCATGACCGTGCGGCAGATCTGGAGGAGGTGAAAGAAGCGTGAGAAAACTGAAAATGCGTTCCAATCAAACAAATGGGTTGCTGATAACATTTTGCGGACTTGACGGCTGCGGAAAGACTACAATGATACAGCATCTTGTATCCGATCTTGAAACGCAGCATATAGAAGTGTTTCTGACCAAGCAGCCCACTGATTTTGTGCGCAAGTCCGATATTTTCCGTACCTATATGGACTCTCCCGATCACAATGCATTTGACTACCGAAGCTTGTCGCTGCTTGCAGCAAGTGATCGAGTGCAGCATTCGAACAGGATCATAGAACCTGAGATGAAAGATGGGAATATCGTGATCAGCGACCGCTATTTCTATTCCTGCCTTGCAAATCTCAGAGCCAGAGGCTTTGAGAAAGACAAATGGATCTATGAAATTGCAGAATCGATTGTGAAGCCGGATATTGCATTCTTTTTGGATGTGCCTGTAGAAACAGCGATAAAGCGTGTCCGAAACCGTATTGCAGAAAAGGATCGGTACATTGACATGGAACTGCAATATAGATTAAGGGAGGAATATATCAAAATTTGCAGGGCAAACGGTGGAGTGCTCATTTCTACCGAGGACCCAGAGGAGCAATGCTATTCAATTATTAAACAAACAGTAGAAAGGATAGGATATTGAATAAATGAAAGTAAAAGAAAAAGTATATGAGATTCTAAAGGATCTCAGCTGCATGGAGGCAGTAAATGATAACGACAGCCTGCTGGAAGATCTGCCTCTTGACAGCCTTGCGATGGTGACTCTGCTCGTTGAATTGGAGGATGCACTCTCTGTTCCGCTTGATGAGTCCGATATGAATCCATTTGATCTTATAACAGTAGGGGATGTTGTTCGGCTTGCCGAAAAGTACGGAGGCGATCAAAATATGAGACTTTGGAATTTTATACAGACGAGGATGGCAGGGCATCCGACACAAACAGTCTGCGAAAACGATTATGAAATAAGTTTTTCAATGCTTGTCAGGCAGACGGAACAGTTTGCTGCGTCTCTTTCGGGTCTCCGGTGCGTTGCGATCCTCTGTGATTCAGCACTGACAGCAGCTAAAGCATTGCTTGCCTGCTTTGCGGCAGAAGTGACGGCTGTGCCGCTTTCCAAGCGATACGGCGAGCTTCACTGTAATAAGATCCTTGCGAAAATTAGTCCTGATGCGATGATTACTGATGAAAACGGAATGCTTACCGTCAAAAAGCTGCCTGATCCGGAGTATGTGGAACCGGAGATTCATCCCGCACTGATTATGTGTACCTCAGGAACGACGGGCGATCCCAAAGGAGCAATGCTGTCAGAAGAAAATATCCTTACAAATGTATCGGATATTGCAGACTATTTTGATATGATTGAGGATGACACAATTCTAATTGCAAGACCGCTTTATCACTGTGCGGTGCTGACAGGTGAATTTCTGACGGCGCTAATAAAAGGAACAAGGATTCGCTTTTACTCAGAGGCGTTCAATCCACCGATGATGCCGGAGCTGATCTGTAAATATGGAATCACTGTATTCTGCGGAACGCCTACCCTGCTCTGTCTGATGAGCCGCTTTGTGCGGAAGGAGGCAGAATTGCCCTTAAAGCATATTGCAGTCAGCGGGGAGTGCATGAGCAGAGACGCCGGACTGCGCATTGCAGAGACCTTCCCGCAGGCGAAAATTTATCATGTGTACGGGTTGACAGAAGCTTGTCCGCGTGTCAGCTATCTGTCCCCGGAATTATTCCGGCAATATCCGGACCGTGTCGGCATTCCGCTGAAATCGGTAGAGGTCAAGGTTGTAAAGAAAAACGGGACGCTTGCGGAAACGGATGAGAAAGGGGTTTTGTATATCCGGGGCGGCAATGTGATGATTGGATACTATAGCAACCCGGATAAAACCTCCGAGGTTCTGAAAAACGGATGGCTGTATACCGGAGATATCGCATCTGTCAATTCTGCAGGACTTTTAAAAATCCACGGCCGAAACGATAATCTTATTATCAGAGCCGGTATGAATATTTATCCTCAAGAAATTGAAGGTACGCTCAAGGCTGACAAGCGTGTACGGGAGGTGCTGGCATATGGATATACAACTCCCACCGGCACCCAGATCGGGCTGAAGATCGCAGGAGATTTTACAACGGTTTCGGAGATTAAGCGCCTTTGCGCGGAGCTTTTACCCTCATATCAGATACCGATGAAGATTGAGCTTCTTCAAGAGCTTGAAAAAAGCGGATCGGGAAAGATCAAACGGGGAGGAAATCATGCTTGAATTTGAAAAGAAAGTGATCCTTACAAAGGAGGAATACTATTTTCTAAAAGAACAGCAGCGCGACTCTGCGGTCACTGCTGTTCAGAGCAATCACTATTATGACACGGATGATTTTGAACTGAGCAGACGAGGCATCACCTGCCGCATCCGGGAGAGGGACGGATGCTGTACGGCAACAATCAAGGAGCATCAGACAAAGTGGGAAGACTGCAGCGTGGAGAATTCCAAACGTGTGAAGGATCGATATGATGATGCACTGTTTCGTGATATGGATGTCGCCTATCAAGGAAGTCTTGAAACGGTTCGAATTACATATATGCCGCAGCCCGGTATTTCGGTTATGCTGGATCGCAACAGTTATCTTGAAATTGTGGATTATGAACTGGAAATTGAATATGACCGTGAGCATGAAGATGGGGCAACGCAGGAGCTTACACGGATCATTTTTGATCTTACGGAAAATGGAATTTTGAATGATCCAGAAGAATTCAAGCTGCGCATCGGACACAATAAAAACAAAGCTGCGCGCTTTTTCAGTCGTAAAAGTGAAATTATGGAACGGACAGGAGGTGGAAACGATGAACTCCGTTCTGAGTGAAATAATCAGGCTGCGCTGTGGCAGAACTCCCGTGATTGATTACCACAACAGCAATCGTTACTGTATTGTTGTGTCGGAAGATAACGGAACCAAAACGGCGTATTGCTTTGGTGTTCCGATCTACAACAGTAGGACGCGAAAGCTGGTGACTCTGCAATTTCAGGAAACCGGCAGAGCTTGGAAAGCAGAAGGTTCAAATGCGGGGATTACGGCAGGAAATGAAATCTTCCTTGAGAATCAAGACGGCTTTTGCAGAGTTGACCTTCCGGGAAATATTATGTCAGGATTCGGACATAGCATACGATACGGAATGGCGGCTGTTGTTCCCACGCTGAATGGCGTTTTCGTCCGGGTACCGTGCAGAGCAGATCAGCCGTATGAAATTAAGTTATTCTCCGGTCAGCTGTTTATGAATGTACGTGCCAATGATCGCTGCTTTTCTCTGATGCGGGAGGAATTCAAGCCTTTTATGACGCTGTCCTGTATCGGAGCGATTAACGGCGCCGGACAGATGATAGCGCCGTGCAGTCTGGAATATCAGAGAGACAGCGATAATGCATATCCATTGACAATGCGCCATAGCAGTCCGTACGGCAGCACGCTGCTGTTTGAGATCAATTTGCATGAGGACAAGCTGTTTCAGGATACGACTGTGGAAAGCCTTCATCCCGACCGGAACAATGCCTTCGGCGGAGCGGCATTTATAGGCAATACCGCTGCATACGGAGAACAGTGGCTGTATTCCCGTCCGGATTTTTCAAAGCTACCCGAACTGTACGATAAGCAGATACGAAAAGCTATCTTACATTTGCCGAGATTCGGCGGAAGCTGCGCTTTATCTGCATTCGGACTGACCGCACGCTTTTGCAGCTTCGGATCCAATTGGGAGAATAAAATTCAGGCAGCGGACGAGCTGACAACGGCCTCTACAGGTGGCGCCTATCAGAACCTGGATATTACCCGTCTGATAACCGACAATGCGGGGTTTTTGAAGCATTCTGAAGGATTGATCCTCAGGCCGAAGGAGAAGAACGGCGGCTTTTCTGCGGTATCCACGGGTGACAGCTACTTTGCCCCGCAGATTTTGGAAGTAAATTTCAGATAAACAATAAAAATTTCAAAAAAACATTTTTAACCCGGACAGTAGCTGTCCGGGTTAACTTGTAGCATGGTAATACAGCAGGAAGGAAGAAGCGGCCGTGTTCCGGAAAGCTGTAAAAAATATATTTCAAAATGAAAGGAAAACAAACAATGGAAAACAAAAACTATTTTGAGGGTGAGATAACAGATGCTGTCGATACAGACATCGTTCTTGCACCTGCCCCTGCGGATCAGTCAGCGGATGAAGCGGTTCATGAAGCCGCTGCAATCATAGATACTGATATCGCAGAAGAACTTGAAGCTTCTATCGAGATAGAGGCTGCACCGATAAAAGCGGTGCGTGTAAATGAGATCCCCGAGCTCAGGGGAGAAAACAGTAAGGTGTTCCGCATGAGTGACGGTACCGAGCAGGCGGTATTCTATGCCGAACCGATTCATGTGTTTGATGAAGAAGCACAGTGCTTTGAGACTGCGGATAACACGCTCATAGAAAAGGAAAGCGCATTTGTCAGCGGAAAGAGCCGTTTCACGGCGGAATTTTCAAAGGATAGCGCGAGCAATGAACTGTTCCACATTGCAGACGGGACACACCGCGTTACCGTCCTTACAGCGAAGACCGCTAAACAGAAGCAGGTTCCTGTTGCAGCGCTGAAAAAGGCAGCAACGGATAAAATTGCAGCAGCTGACGATCTGGTTCCTGACAGGGTTGTCTTTGAAAAGGCTGAGGCAGGAGCAGATTTTACCTATTCACTCACCGGAAGCGGCGTCAAGGAGGATATCGTAGTCAGAGAAAAAGCCGATATTTACCGCTATTCCTTCCTGCTTCGCATGGAAAATGTTACGGCAGAGTTTGACGAAGAGGAAAAGCGCATTGCCTTCATGGATCTTGAGAACGGCGAAGAGGTATTCCATATCCCCGCACCCTTTATGAGCGATGCGGACGGAAATCTTTCGGCGGATGTTTCGTATGATGTAAGAACGCTTGACAGCGGAGAGATTTTCCTGACTGTAACAGCGGACAGTGAGTGGATCAATGCAGAGGAGAGAGCATTCCCCGTCGTGATTGATCCTCAGATCAAGCTGAGCAGTACAAGCGCCATGACAACCTACAGCTGGGTAGGCGGAAAGATGTCTTCGGCTTCTACTCACACAGTCGGCACAAACGGTTCCGGAGACGGAAGCTGCAATGCTAACCGTATGTATATCAAGCTGCAGATGCCGACGCTTCCGCGTAATCCCCGTATCAAGAAGGCGGAACTGAAATTCTCCCAGTCCTCCGGTTCCGCGCAGTGCGGCGGATGCCCGAAGCTCGGACTTTATCAGGTAAATGAGAACATCGTAACCGGAACCTGTACGCCCGTATCGAGTTCGGATCTCATCGACTACAATACGATGAAGACAGGTCACTGCGAAGATGGATCGATTATCTCCTACACCTTTGATATTACAAAGCTGTTGGATGCGGTCAATAAGGATGAAACACCCTATGCGAATCTTGTGATGAAGATGCTGGATGAAACATCTTCCTGTAATGATAAAATCGTTCTGTACGGCAGTGCTTACAGCGGCGATTCTGCACCGCAGCTCATTGTCACTTACGAATCGAGCTATGGTGTCAACACCTCTTACCGCACGCATACCCATGAACTGGGACGCTTCGGTCAGGGCAGCATTGATCTTGCCTGCGGAAATCTGATGCTCGGGTCGGAAGACTTTGCTTGGGCAGGCAACCGTATGCCTGTAACCTTGAAGCATCTGTATAACAGCGCGCTTGCCTCCTATCAGTATACTGCAAACAGTGGAATTAAGCTGAATACTGCAAACTTTGCTTCCATGAAGCTCGGCTATGGCTTTAAACTGAATGTGATGCAGAGTATGGTATCCGCTTCCTTCCAGCATGAGGGTACGGCATACATCGGATATGTGTACATCGATGAAAACGGAGAGGAAATATACTTTAAAAAGAGCAGCAAGACTACCTGCTGCGAAAGCAACACCCAATGCTACAATCTCTATGAGGATGTGACCGGCGGAGATATGCTGTATGATCCTGAGAAGAGAATTCTCACAAGCGACTCGGATACCTATCTGTTCGATGCTTCGGGCAGACTGATCAGGGTTACCGATGAACATAAGAACAGTATGATCATCACCTATACCTCCGGCAGAATTACCTCTGTGACAGACGGCGCAGGCCGTGTGTTCTTCTTTGAGTACACAGGTGATTATCTGAGATCCATAACGGCGCCCGACAATACGAGGATTCTCTATACTTACTCCGGAAACCTTTTAAATGCCGTAACCTATCCGGACGGCAAAAAGGTGGAGATCAGCTATACCTCAAATAAGCCGGTACAGATCGTTCTTTCGGATAACGGCACAAATGTTTACAAGGTGGCCTATGCCTATTCCGGCAACCGTGTGGTAAGCGTAACCGAATACGGCTTTGAAAACGGTACAGCTGTTATCGGCGCTTCAACTGCATATTCTTACTCTGCAGCTTCCCGCAGAACAGTTGCGACTACCACCGAGCAGAAGGACGCAGATTCCGGCGAAACCGCAGACAATGTGGTCCGGACCGTGTATACCTTCGATGACGATGGAAATACCGTCAGTGAATATGTGTACTCGCAGGATACCGGAAACGTCGGCGCTGACGGTGAGGAAAGCGGCATCAATCCGCATTCGGGAGACGGCGGCGCAGGAGTTGTTAGCAACATCAACAACCTGCTTGTAAACCATAACTTCGAAACGCTTGATCACTGGGCAAGCATGGAGGCTAACTGCGGAGATCTGTATATCAGCAATTATGCATATGAGCCGTATACCAAGTTCGGTAAGAAGCTGCTCCGTATGCAGTCATACAACGCTGACTGTACCCAGAACGGTGTATATCAGCTGACGAATTCTTTTCCGAAGGGTGACTACACCTTCTCTGTTCATGCACGAATCCTCTCTGCATTCAGCGGTCCGGAAAATCCCGGCGCATACATCCGTGTTACAACCACAAGCGGAACGGTTCTTGCAGAAAGCGAGCATATTCGTGCCTACGATACCGAGTATATCCGTTTGATTGCTCCCTTTACCCTGAGTGCTGCACAGAGCGTGAAAGTTCAGATTCTGCTTGACGGAAAGGGAACCGTTTATGCCGATGCAGCGCAGCTTGAAAACAATGCTTTTGCCAATGCATATAACATGCTGGAAAACGGAAACTTTGAGCGTGGAACAAGTGGCTGGACCTGCAGCACGGGTGTGTCCTCTTCTACCGGAACGAGGTTCAATATGAGCAAGGCTCTGTATATGTCCGGCGACCTTACATCTTCCAGATATGCATATCAGAAGGTGACAGTTAAGACAAACCGTGCAACACGCGAGACCTTCACGTTGTCCGGTTGGGCAAAGGGATACGGAATCGTGAAGCGCGAGAGAGACTATGCGCAGGCCCCGCAATTCAGACTGCGTGCGGTAGTGAAGTATTACGATACCTACTATAAGGAATACGGCACTGAAACCTATACAGCTGATTTTTCCCCTTGCACCGAGGAATGGCAGCTTGCATCAGTACAGTTTGCAAAGGAGAAGTTCCGCACTATTCAGGATGTTACCGTATACTGTGATTACAGCTATAACTGCGGTACGGCTTACTTTGACGACATTCAGCTGGTACGGGACAGTATCGAGACCAATCTTTCTGCAAGCGATTTCGTAATCGAAAGTACCGGAACAAACGCTGGAGATGAGGCTGGCGAGGATACTGCAACTAATAATACTCCGATCTTTAACGAGGCAACCGATGTGTTCGGCAATGCACTTACCGAAACCACCTTTACAGACGGTGAATTCGGTACAATCTACCGTTCCTTCGGATTCAACGAAGACAACGGTCAGTTGACCGGTAACGATGCAGGCAACAACCTGATTCGCGAGACCGATGCAAGGGGCAATGAGACCAAGTACACTGTAGACAGCGAAACCTCCCGCAATGCGGAAGTGACCGACCGTCTCGGCAATAAGACTGCATACGAGTATGATGAATCCGGCAGAACGACTAAGGTGACGAGTAAGGATTCCTGCGGTGTTGAGCTTGGCAATGTATCTTACGCTTACGATTCCTTCGACAACATGACGGAGATCGTACGCGGCGACGGCATGAAGTACGCCCTTGCGTATAATGCTTTCCATAATCTCGAATCCATCGGAATTGAGGACAAGAGCGAAAAGCTGATCAAGTACGACTACAAGAACGGCAACGGACGTCTAAAGCAGATTACCTATGCCAACGGCGATACCATGAAGGCGATCTATAACTCTGTCGGTCAGATGATTGCGGAGAAGTGGTACAACGCTTCAAACGCCCTTACAGCACACTATAAATATGTGTACGACGGGCAGGGAAATATTGTTCGCTCTATTGACTTTTTAGCAAAACTTGAGTATAATTATTCCTATGAAAATGGTCGTATCATCCGCGCTGCGGAGAGTGTAATTACGCTGAATGGCGAGATTGTTACAGGCAAGACACTTGTCAATTCCATCCTGTACACCTACGATTCCGAGGGCAAGCTGACCAAGAAGCGGATCATTCCTGCAAACGGGAGCGAGCAGGTCATCTACTATGAGAATACTGACGATAATACTGTCGTTAAATTTGAGGTTCCTGATCCGACCGCATCAAATCCCAATAAGAAGGGGGTTATAACGTCACATTCAAAGACAGACTCTTTCGGCCGCAAGGTGTTTGACGAACTCCAACTCGGTACAGGATTTGTGTCCCGGCAGTTCCATTACCATACCGGCGATGTAACCGAAGAGCATAAAAAGAATACAAAGCTGAAATCCTCTGCAACCACGCAACTTGTAAGCCAGATTGTGCTTTCGGGCGGTCATACAATTTCCTATGAGTACGATGCTGAAGAACGGATTACCAAGGTAATCGACTCGGTTGAGGGAACCACGGAATATACCTATGATGCTCTTGGACAGCTGCTGACAGAAACTGTGAATGGTGTTGTTAAGAACACAATGGTGTATGACAACTACGGTAACATCAAGTCGAAGAACGGCGTAGCATATACTTACGGTGATGCTAAGTGGAAAGACCTTCTGACAAAGGTTGGTGATAAGACTATCACCTACGATAAGCAGGGCAACCCGACCAGCTATCTTGCTCACACTCTCACATGGGAAAAGGGACGACAGCTGAAATCCTTTGACGGCATCCAGTACGCCTACAATGCTAACGGCGTTCGTACATCTAAAACTGTAAACGGTGTAAAGCATACCTATACCCTCGACGGCACAAAGATTCTTCGTGAGACATGGGGCAGCAACACGCTCATTCCTCTATACGACAACGAGGACTCCGTCTGCGGTATTCTCTACAATGATGAGCCATATTACTTTATCAAAAACCTGCAAGGCGACGTAATTGCCATTGTCAACAAGGATGCAGAAACTGTTGCAAGATACTCCTACGATGCTTGGGGAATGTGTACCGTTTTTTCCGGATCTGATGCAATTGCTACTATTAATCCCTTTAGGTATAAAGAGTATTATTATGATACAGAAACTGGGAAGTATTATTTGCAAAGCAGATATTATGATCCCCAAACCGGTAGATTTTTTAACTCAGATGATGTAGATAATTTGGAATATCTCAACGGTCCTATTGACTTGAACCTATTTACCTATACTGTCAATTGTCCTATCCTCCTTACGGACGGATGTGGTGAGGGATGGCTTAAAGATAAAATTAAGAAAGCAGTAAACAAAGTAAAAAAGGCGGTTACAACAGTTGTTGGTGCCACAAAGAAAGTTGTTTCAACTGTAAAAAATGGTATCAAAAACGTTTGTACAAGCGTTGGTGATTTCTTTAAAAATACTGTTTGGAAAAAGTGGCTGGTAGAAGGTGTCTGGAATACGTTTTGTAAAAAATGGGTGTGGGAAAAATTCTGCAAAGAAATGGTATATAACACATTCATCAAAAAGTGGGTGTGGGAAACCTTCTGCAAAAAGTGGACTTGGGAAACTTTCTGCAAAAAATGGGTATGGCAAACCTTCTGCAAAAAGTGGGTGTGGGAAACATTTTGCAAAGATTGGGTAGCAAACAAAGCTTGGAATTGGCTAAAAAACAACTGGAAAAATGCTGTTGATTGGTTTATGGCCATCGGTGGTGGAGCTTCTGCTGTCGTATCTATTTTGATGGCTGTAGGTTTATTTTCTATTCCAGTGGCCGGGCAAGTTGCTCTGGGCGTTTTTGGGATAGTTGCTTTTGTGTGGACAGTCATTAGATTACTTGGATTTTAATTAGGAGGTTTAATATGAACAAACTAAGTGTTTTAATTGTGGTATTGTATGCGCTATCATTATTTTTTATTGGAATGAGTATATTTGCAGACAAATCTACAACTATTGGAGTAGTAATATCCTTGATTGGATATGGTTCTCTTCTGATTGCTTCTTGCCTATCTTTATTAAAGCTTATTTTGCAAAAAAAACAAAAGTAGTGGTTGTGAGAATTTAAGAAGAAACGTTTTTTTTACTTTAATGATCAAAAACAAATAATTGTTGGGGCTGTAAAAAAAAAAGCCAAAAAGAAAGCGCGGTTCATCAAAAAAGGTGAGCCGCGGTTTCTTTCTGAG
>ENA-OYZN01000373-OYZN01000373.1-human-gut-metagenome-genome-assembly--contig:-NODE-373-length-21961-cov-5.286725_pt1 | contig 21961 bp, 25 predicted proteins | sample MGYA00243294_ERZ653483 | MGnify/ENA primary metagenome ERZ653483 (study PRJEB26926, sample SAMN06165155) | human gut metagenome | biome: ENVO:00009003; feature: ENVO:2100002; material: ENVO:00002003... | reverse complement strand
CATACGATATAGGCTCCGGTCTCGTGGGCTCGGAGATGTGTATAAGAGACAGGTGGTGCAGAAGTGTGCGGGTGTGCAGAACGGGTCGAGCAAGAGCATGGTCGTGGTGGACGACCGGCTGTATTACAAGTCGCGCATGGGCGTGTGCGTGTACGACGGGAGCCTGCCGCAGGAGATCGGCGGCTGCTTCGGCACGGTGCTGTATGCCAACGCGGCCGCGGGCGGTGTGCGCGGGAAATACTTCATCAGCATGGAGGATGCGGCGCACAGCTGGTCGCTGTTCGTCTACGACACGCGCAAGGGCCTGTGGCACCGGGAGGACAGCACGCACGCAAGCGAGTTTGCGCGGGTCGGCGACGAGCTGTATTTTCTTGAAAATGGAACGCTCAGGACCGTTTACGGCACAGCCGGGACGAAGGACGGGCCGGTCGGGTGGATGGCGGAGACGGGGATCATGACGTATGGCCTTGTCGGAAAGAAATACGTCTCGCGCATCAATCTGCGGATGCAGCTGCCGAAGGGGTCGAGCGTCGATTTCTGGGTTCAGTATGATTCGGACGGCGTGTGGCGGCACTGCGGGCACATCGAGGGCCGGGGACTGCGTACCTTCCTGCTGCCGGTCCGGCCCGCGCGGTGCGACCATCTGAAATTCCGGCTGACAGGGAAGGGCGAGATGAAGCTGTTCAGCCTAGCGAGAGTCCTGGAGGCGGGAAGCGATGCGTAAGACGGGAGGTGCAACATGGGTAGTCTGACACTGGCATACCCGTCCATCGCGGGGAAGACGACGCAGGAGCAGCTGGAGAGCATGCGGCGGTATCTGTGCAGCGTGACGGAGCAGCTGAATCTGGCGGACTGGTCGGCGAAGGCGGCGCTGACGGAGATCGCGCAGGCCATCGACGCGGACGGGCTTTCCGAGGAGGAAAAGAAGACGACGCTTTCCGGCTATGTGGCTTTAAAGTCCCTCATCATCAAGACGGCGGATTTTGCGGCGGCGAATTCGGAGGTCTGGTCGGCGAAGCTTGCGGGGAATTATGTCGCGGCGTCGGACTTCGGGACGTATCTGGAAAAGACGCAGCTGACGATCGAGGGCAATTCCGTCGGGATCAAACAGCTGTATGATTACACGGCGGGCGTGAACAACGCGTTTTCCGTGAATGCGCAGCAGTATATCAAGACGGGGCTGCTGTATTACAACGACGTGACGCCGGTGTACGGTGTGGGCGTGGGCAATATCGAGACGACCGTAACAGACGGCGGCGGAAGGATCGTCGACCGGACGAAAAACGAACTGCTGACCGTGACGCCGAAACGCATTTCCTTCTGGCAGGAGGGGATGGAGGTCGCGTACCTGTCGGAGAAGAAGCTGCATTTCCCGTCCGGAACACTGGAGGCGTACAACGCGAAGCTGACCGGGACGATCACGGCGGCGGCAGGCTCGGCCTTTGGGCCGTGGACGATTGCGGACGGGAGCATCTACCGCGTGGAAAACGTGTTCGGCAGCAGCGCGGGTATGTATTTCGGGACGGGCGGCCTCTCCGTATCAGACCGGTTTCAGGTGGACGCGAACGGATATCTGACGTGCTCCGGCGCGACGATCTCCGGCGCGATCAGGGCGACGAGCCTGAATGTGACGGGCGCAAGCATCACGGGGCTTACGGTCGATGCGGCGAGTGTGACGGGAAATCTGTCCGCGTCGCGCATCAACGGCGGCATTCTGGATTTCAACAACTTTTCGGTCAATCACCTGTCGGCAAACGACATTACGACGGGGCTTTTATCGGCGGATTATATCAAGCTGGGCGGCGATATGGCGGTATACGATGCGCTGAACAGCGGTACTGTCGGCGGATGGCTCGGCTATACGACGGGCGCTTACGGCGGCGCGGGGATCCATATGCAGAGTGGGCTTGGCGAGGTCGTGGCGACGGCAAGCGGCGCGAAGCTCTGCTACGGCGGCAATACGCTCTCCGTCACGGAGGGCGGCGCGCAGACGAACTGCCGAATGGCGGTAGGCGGCGATCTGGTCGTGAGCGGCAGCACGGCGCCGTCTGTTGACGGCGCGGGATCGCTCGGGTTTTCCGATTACCGGTGGTCGGTCGTGTACGCGCAGACGGGCACGATCACTACATCTGATCGGGAGAAGAAGACGGACATTTCGTATGCGCTGGAACGCTATGACGCGCTGTTTGAGAAGCTGCGTCCGGCAAGCTACCGGCTGAAAAGCGGCACGTCCGGCAGGACGCACACGGGGCTTGTCGCGCAGGATGTGGAGCAGGCGCTGCGGGAGTGCGGATTGACGGGAAAGGACTTCGCGGCCTTTGTGAAAACGCAGAGGGAAGACGGCGGCGCGGACTACGGCCTGCGCTATGAGGAGCTGATCGCCCTGTGTATCCGGCAGATCCAGAGGCTGCGGGAAAGGGTGAGGAAATTGGAGGAAACGGCATGAGTAAGCTTTCGAATGCGATCGGCGCGCTGCGTATGGGGCTGGTGGAGGCGATCAACGCCTCCGGGCTCCCGCCGTGCGTCGTCGGAATGGTGCTCGATCAGGTGCGCGAGCAGGTGCGGCTGCTCGAAGCGCAGGAGGACGCGGAAACAGAGGAGAAAAAGGAGGAGGACAATGGCGCTTTACAGAGTGCAGGGTAACGGAAAGGCTCCGGCAGGGCTGCAGGCGGGCGACGAGGTCGTGACGGGCGGCGGCACGTACCGCATTCTCGGCGTAAACGCAGACGGCAGCTACCGCAGCTCGCTCAGCAACAAATATCAGACGATCTATAACTATCGCGGCAGCTACGGGACGCCTTCTGCCGGTCAGACAGACGCGGCGCAGGTCAGAACGCCCGGCTATACGCCGTCCGGCGCGGCAAGCGAGGCGAAGGCGGCGCTGGACCGGGTGCTGTCGGAGAAGCCCGGCAGCTATACGTCCCGGTGGGACAAGGAGCTGGACGCGCTTTATGACCAGATCGCGAACCGGAAGGCGTTTTCCTACGATCTGGGGGCAGACCCGATGTACCGGCAGTACCGGGAGCAGTACCAGAGCGCGGGACGGCTGGCAATGGAGAACACAATGGGTGCGGCGGCAGCGCTCACGGGCGGCTACGGCTCAAGCTACAGCCAGCAGGCGGGGCAGCAGGCGTACAACGTGTATCTGCAGAAGCTCAACGAGGTCGTGCCGGAGCTTTATGCGCAGGCGCGCAGTCAGTATGACCGCGAGGGCTCGGCGCTTTCCGAGCGCTATGCGCGCATCAGCAGCCGTGAAAAGAGCGACTATGACCGCTACCGCGACCAGGTGTCGGATTATTACGCGGCACTGTCCGACGCGCGCGGTGCGTATCAGAGCGAGGCGCAGCGCAGCGAGAATCTGGCGCTGCAGTATGCGAAGCTGGCGAACGACAATTACTGGAATGAGCTGAACTATCGCTCTGACCGGGAGGATGCGGCGAACGCGCAGTACTGGAAGCAGCTCGCCTACGCGGACAAGCAGGCTGCGGCGGCAGAAAAGGCGGCGCAGGCCCGGCAGAAGGCGGCGCAGGCGGGCACGGCGAAGGACAAGCAGACAAAGCGCTCGTCTTCCCTTGCCAGAGGCAGAGGCGAAAAGCGCGGCAGAACGGCGCCCGGCACGGCGCGCCGCGATGAGATCAACTGAAAAGGCCGGAAGGAGGAGAACAGATGACAAAGCTTCCGGGCGCAAAGCCAAGCCCGCGCATTGCGGGCGGTGTGCTGCGCTGGTACGCGGGCGATACGTTTTCCGTGACGCTGGCGCTGGAGCTGCGCGATCAGGACGGCGATCCGGTCACGGTCGGTGCGTCCGACAGTCTGACGGTCAGCTTTTTTGACGCGTCGCACGCGCCGGTGCATACGTTTCAGTTTGACCGCGTAACAGGCGGGCAGGCAACGCTGACGTTTGACGATACGGTCAGCGCAAAATTTCCGAAGGGTGCGTATTTCTATGACATTTTGTATACGCACGGCGACAAAACAACGCTTGCGCGGGACAACCGCGCGGCGGCAGAGTGAGGTGCGGATATGCGGGTAGAGATTCCGAATACGATCACAGCAACCATTGGCGGACTGATCTCCAGAGGCGTGAAGGCGGTTGAGGTCACGGACGGGGGGCGGCTCGTCTTCACGCTGACGGACGGCAGCACCGTCGATGTTGGAAGCGTCGTGGGGCCGCAGGGCGAGAAGGGCAGCACCGGCGCGCAGGGCCCGAAGGGCGATACCGGCGCGCAAGGCCCAAAAGGCGAGACGGGTGCACAGGGGCCAAAAGGCGAAACAGGCGCGCAAGGGCCAAAGGGTGAAACAGGCGCGCAGGGTGAGAAGGGCGACACCGGCGCACAGGGTCCGAAGGGCGACACCGGCGCACAGGGCCCCAAGGGCGACCCCGGCGAACGCGGCCCGAAGGGGGAAACCGGCGCACAGGGTCCGAAGGGCGAGACTGGCGCGGGCTTTCTCGTGAAGGGGTATTATGAGACGGCCTCCGCGCTGGAAGCGTCCGTGCAGGCGCCGATGGCGGGCGACGCTTACGGCGTCGGTACGTCGGAGCCGTATGACATTTATATTTTCGACAGCGTAACAGAGAGCTGGATCAACAATGGGCCGCTTCAGGGCGCAAGGGGCGAAAAGGGAGACAAGGGCGACCCCGGCGCGGACGGTGCGCCCGGAAAGGACGGCGTACAGGGCCCGGCGGGCGCGGACGGTACGCCGGGGCAGGATGGCACAACGTTCACGCCGTCTGTTTCTGCAGCCGGTGTTCTCAGCTGGACGAACGACGGCGGGAAGCAGAACCCGGCCAGCGTCAGCATCAGAGGCCCGGCGGGCGCAGCGGGCAAAGACCCGGAGCCGTTCTATGTCAATTGCACTATCGTTGGTCCGAACATGTACGACGAAAATGTCACACATGACAAGACATATGCACAGATCCTTACGGCCCATCAGGCAGGAAGACCGTGTTATGTGGTTGTAGACTCCTCAGACAGTGACAAAATCTATCTTCCACTGACGAGGTTGGTGGAAGGCAATGATGCGATGGCCATATTTTCTCTGGCGCAGATGGTGACGGGCGATGCACCGGAAGAACTGCAAGTGTTTTATGTGTTGATTTCACCATACTATGCAGAGGGCTTTCGGGGCTCGCGGTATACGGTAGCGATCAACACTCAGTCTCTGCCTGCAGTCTCGACATCTGACAACGGAAAGTTTCTGCAAGTTGTCAAAGGTGCGTGGACAGCGGTAACGATTCCTGATGCAGAGGGAGGTTCCTACTGATGGCAAAGTGTATGACAGATACCATCAATTTAACATCCGTCGCTGATGCAATTCGTACCAAGGGTGGCACATCCGCGCAGCTGATCTATCCGTCTGGCTTCGTGTCGGCAATTCAAGCGATCCAGACCGGTATTACGCCGAAGTTGGTCGTCACAACGACACCAGGGGCTGCGATCACAGCGACGCCTGCAGAAGGTTTCAAGGTGGTAAAGGGAACCGCTGGTGCTGACGGAATGTGTACGCTGGAGTTGCCAAAGGCGGGCACATGGCACGTGACGGCAATGGCAAACAGTGTAAGTAACAGCCAGAACATCGTAATTGGAACACAGAATATGCTTCTGCCGCTATATCACGATACCTTTGCCAACAATACATGGGAAGAGATTATTACAGTGTGCAGGACCGGGATCGCCCCGGACAGCTGGGCCGTGGGCGACAGCAAGACCATGAACATCGGCGGGACGGCCTATCAGGTCGATATCATCGGCAAGAATCATGACGAGTATGCGGACGGCTCCGGCACGGCTCCGCTGACATTCCAGCTGCATGATTGTTACAGCGAAGCAAAGCAGATGTACAGCACCAACCTGAGCGGTCTCGGCTGGAAGAACACCGATATGCGCCTGACCTATCTGCCTGCGATTCTGGCGCTGATGCCGGCGGAGGTGCAGAACGGCATTCGCGCGGTAAACAAGAAGACATCTGAGGGGGGCAACAGCACGACGATTGAGATGGTATCGGACACGCTGTTCCTGCTCAGCGAGGTGGAGATTTTCGGGACTGCAAGTTCTTCCGTAGCCGGGGAAGGAAGCCAGTACGACTATTACAAGGCAGGCAACCCGAAGATCAAGAAGAGAGAAGGCGTTGACGAGTTCTGGTGGGAACGGTCGTCAGCCAGCGGCGGTATGTTTTGCAGAGTCAGAGCAAACGGCCAGGCGGGCGCGTCCAATGCCTCAAACAGCCTCGGCGTAAGCTTTGCGTTCTGCTTCTGAAGGGAGGAAGCGTATGGAATATCTGAAGGTAAACGGAACGGAGTACCCCGCGCACTTCTGCGGAAAGCAGATCGACCGCGACTGGGATGGCCGCGCGTCGAAAACCGTCACGCTTGCCATGCCGTATGCACAGGCTGTGCAGCTGTTTGTGGATGGGCTGCGCTGGGGCATCGTCCGGCGTGAGGCCGGCGCGGATGACGCGGCGCAGGAGCAGGACTGCTCCGGCTACTGCGTCGCAGGCCCGATCACAGACAACCGGGACGGGACGCTCAGTATTAAAATGGGCAGCTATACGCAGCTGGAGCAGGCGCTGCGGGAGCTGGAGGAGGCGCTGGCATGACGAGACTGGAACGGGAACTGCTCACGCGGATTAAAGCGCGGCTGGACGCGCTGGACCCCGGCGCGGCAGAGAAGCTGGCGGTACTCCTGCCGGTGCTCAGGCGCTTCGCACAGAGCTACGCGGCGCTCGGGCCGGCAGCGAAAAAGACCATCGAGGCGCTGCTGCCGGAGCTGGCGGCGCTGCTGGAGGCGGCGGAAGGAGCGATGCAATGAGTGCGGAGCAGACGGGCGCATTCTTCGCGCTTGTAAGCGTGTGCAGCGGGCTTGGTTCCGTGCTGAGTCTGCTGCTGCTTCTGGCAAAGCCGGTGCGCGGGCGGCTGTTCGGCCTCAGCGCGATCCGGGAAGGGCAGCGCTGTATGCTGCGCGCGGATATGCTGGCGGCATATTATAAGCATAGGGAAGAAAAAACCATCCGGCAGTATGAATATGAGAATTTTCTCTATGAATACAAGGCGTATAAGGCGCTGCACGGCAATTCGTTCATCGAGCGCATTGCCCGCGAGGTTGCCGAATGGGAGATCGTGACATAGGCACAGGTACAGGAAAGGAGCTTTGGAGGTATGGAACAGTTTTTGAAGCGCATCGAAAATCTGCTGACGGTCAAGTCGATCGTGACGTTGGCGCTGACGGCGGTGTTTGCCTGTCAGGCGGTCAGGGGCGAGGTCAGCCAGGACTTTATGATGATCTATACGACGGTCATCGCGTTTTATTTCGGGACGCAGGCGCAGAAGCTGCAGAGCGGCGCGGAGACACGGCATGACGACGGCGCATCCGAGTAATTACACGAAGGGCCGCAGCGCACCCATCGAGTTTCTTGTGCTGCACTACACGGCCGGGCGCAACGACTCCGCCGCGGCGGGACTCAAATATTTTGAGTCCCCGCGCGGGGCCTCGGCCCACTATTTTGTCGACCGGAACGGCTGGCTGCAGTCGGTCAGCGACGAGGATACGGCATGGTCGGTCGGCACGGCGGGCGTTTATACGCAGAAGCACCCGCGCTGCCGCAACGGCAACTCGATCTCCATCGAGATGTGCTGCCGGTATGACGCGGGGCGCTACTGGCTGGAGGACGCGGTCGTGGCGAACGCGGCGCTGCTGACAAGAAGGCTGATGCGCAAGTACGGCATTCCGATCGAAAACGTGCTGCGGCATTATGACGTGGTCAGCAAGCGGTGCCCCGCAATGTGGGTGGACGACGAGAACGCGTGGTTCGCGTTCAAACGGCAGGTCATGGAGGTGATGGAGATGACGAAGGAGGAGCTGCTTTCTCTGAAGGGAACGGGCGACCATCCGTCCGACTGGGCGTTGCAGGCGGCGCAGTGGGCCAAGGAGAACGGCATTTTTACCGGCGACAGCGCGGGCAACTTCGGCTGGCAGCAGCCGGTCACGCGCGAGGCCGTGGCGAAGCTGTTGTACGAATACGATCAGGCACGTAACGTTGACAGCGGCGCGGCGGACATGGTAAAATAAGCGGGAAGAAGGAACACGCGGAAAGGGGGGAGGCGGATGCTGGAGATTCTGCTGATCAGTGCGGGCGCGGTATTGGAGACGCTGTTCATCATGCGCTCTTATAAGCGGCGCGATGCGTCGTCTGTCGTGCTCAAGACCATGGCGTCGGTGGTGTTCGTGCTGCTGGGGCTGCTGGAGCTGCGGCGGATGGGGCCGAGTTTGTACGGATGGTATGTCGTGGCGGGACTGACGCTCGGGATGCTGGGCGATCTGCTTCTGGCGCTGCGGTTTTTGTCGGAAAAGCTGCACCGGCTGTTCTTCGCTGCTGGCTCCGTGTCGTTTTTTCTGGGCCATATCGTGTATATTCTCGCGATCCTGGCGCTCTGCCCGGCGGCGTGGCTGTACGCGATCCCCATCGCGGTGGTGGCGCTGGGCGCGGCCTGCTTCTACGCATACGCCAAGGAGGTGCGCGCGGGCAAAATTACGCCGCTCGGCGTGCTTTATATCGGCGGTGTTTTGTTCATGACGGCATGCGCGGCGACAGGCGCGTTTATCGAGTCCAACCGGGCGCTGTTCCTGTTCTTTGTCGGCGGCATCTGCTTTTCGACGAGCGATAATATGCTGGTCGTGCTCTCCTTCGGCAAAAACGACAGCCCCTACCGCAACGCGGTTCTGCACGTGCTGTACTATATGGCGCAGATCTTTATCGCGCTGACGATCAAGTTTGTGTAAAGCAGCGCATTCGAAGCAAGAAACGGGGCTGTTTCGCGGCAGCCCCGTTGACAGTCCGCCAGTCCTGCACGGCAATGAGCCGTTCCGCCGTTACCTCGAATCCGGCTTCCTCCCGCACTTCCTTTTCCATGTTCGACGCGATGGACTGGTCGACATCGCACCAGCCGCCGGGCAGAGCCTAGGTCCCGTTGTTTTCGTGAGCGAGAAGAATTCTGCCGTCTGCAAACACAGCCGCCCGCGTGTCGACCTTCGGCGTCTGGTAGCCTGTCTCATTGCAGAACAGGTCATGGATCTTTTCGGTTGGAAGACCGGTTCGCGCGGAGAGCATTTCGGCGGCGATCTGCCGCAGCTCCGCGTAACGCTCCCGGTCATATTGGTCCTTCCCATATTGCAGCCCGGCCTGCGCGATATCGTCCGTGTGGGAAAAGGCGGTGATGAGCGGCTGCATAACGCCGAAGGACAGCACAATGACTGACAGGAACATCTCAGCAGACAGCGTGCCGCGCATGGAGAGCAGGTATCCGACCGGCAGAATGCCGAGCAGCGTCGACGGCAGGATCGCCATGCCCGCGCCGGTGCGTGATGTCAGGGACTATTGTGAATCTATGGGCGAGGATCTGGATGATTTCGAGTCCGATGTGGGCGCGAATTACAAGCTGAGCTATGAGGTGCAGGAAATCGATACGGCTTCCGAGCGCAAAATGAGCCCCCTGACTCTGCTGCAGAGCGGCTGCTTTTTGACAGACTGACAAAAAATCGATGCAGAAAGGCGGATTTTTGGGGCGAATCTGCCATTGACATTTGCTGGCCCGCTGTATATAATGACCCCAGAAATCAGGGAAGGAGCCGACACGCGATGAAAAAGCTGTTTACCACCGCTATGATGATGCCCATGTGCATGCGCTGCATGTGCATGTTTTCGCGTACTCAAAAATCGGCTCGCTTTGTTTCATAAATTTCCATATTGGCAGTCAAACCGCCAATGCCGGAGCTGAGAAACGATGTGAGTTTCCCGGCTCTTTTTATTTGTCTCAGAAAACCTATTAAAACACTGTGGAAGGGGATTTCCCATGATCGAGCTGAAACACCTCGGCAAAATCTATTCCTCGGCCTCCGGCAGCGTGGAAGCGCTGAAGGATGTGAACCTGACCATCGCGGACGGCGAGATCTTCGGTATCATCGGCCTGTCCGGCGCGGGCAAATCGACGCTGGTGCGCTGCATCAACCTGCTCGAACGTCCGACCTCCGGCGAGGTCTGGGTCGACGGGCAGAACCTGACGGCGCTCAGCGAGAAGGCGCTTTTGCAGGTACGCCGGCAGATCGGCATGATCTTCCAGAGCTTCAACCTGCTTGAGCAGCGGTCGGTCCTGCGCAACGTCTGCTTCCCGCTTGAAATTTCCGGCACGCCGAAGGCGGAGGCAAAGAAGCGCGCGGAGGAGCTGCTGAAGGTCGTGGGCCTTGCCGACAAGGCTGCAAGCTTCCCCTCGCAGCTGTCCGGCGGACAGAAGCAGCGCGTGGCCATCGCCCGTGCGCTGGCGACCAATCCCCGGTACCTGCTGTGCGACGAGGCGACCAGCGCACTCGACCCCAACACGACGCGCTCCATTCTGGAGCTGCTGCGCGAGATCAACAAGACGCTCGGCGTGACGATCATTGTCATCACGCACGAGATGAAGGTCATCGACCAGATCTGCGACCGCGTGGCCGTCATCGATAAAAGCTGCATCGCCGAGGAGGGCCGCGTGGCGGACGTGTTCACAAACCCGAAGTCCGATATTGCGCGCGAGCTTGTGCTCCCGCAGGAGCGCCCGGTGCTCGATCCCACGACCGGCGGGCGGAAGCTCCGCCTGATCTTCAACGGCGAGGATACGCAGAAGCCTGTCATTTCCGAAATGATCCTGGCCTGCCGCGTGCCGGTGAACGTGCTGTTCGCCGATACGAAATCCGTCGAGGGCGCGGCCTACGGCCATATGATCCTCGAGCTGCCGAACGACGAGCACGACGCGGAAAAGGTCGTCAGCTGGCTGAAAAACAGCGGACTGACGTGGAAGGAGGAGCGGTAAATGGCTACCGAATATTTCGTAAAGCTCTGGGATAACAACATTATCCAGCTGGGCATCTGGCAGACGGTCTACATGACCGCGCTCACCACGATCTTCGCGTATCTCATCGGCCTGCCGCTGGGCGTCATTCTCTGGGCGACGGACAAGGACGGGCTGCACCCTAACAAGGGTGTCAACACCGTGCTCGGCTTTATCGTGAACTTCTTCCGCTCCATCCCGGCAGTCATTCTCATGGTTGCCATGATCCCGGCGGCGAAGCTGCTGCTCGGCACCTCGACCGGCAACGGCGCGGTCATCGTCACATTGATCATCGCCGCCGCGCCGTATGTGGCGCGCATGGTCGAGTCCTCTTTGAAGGAGGTTCCCGCAGGCGTGATCGAGGCCGCACAGGCCATGGGCTGCACGATTTTTCAGATCATCTGGCACGTGCTGCTGCCGGAGGCAAAGCCGTCGCTCATCTCCGGATGCGTCATTTCGACTGTTACCATTCTCAGCTACACGGCGCTGGCCGCGACGCTGGGCGGCACGGGCCTTGGGCAGATCGCCATCATCCACGGCCACCAGAGAAGCCAGAAGCTCGTCGTCTGGGTCTGCGTGCTGCTGATCGTCGTGATCGTCCAGCTCATCCAGATCGTGGGCACCACTGTCGTTCGGAAGACCGATAAGCGCGCCCGCTGAAAGGAGCGTCCCATGAGACTGATTTTTGAGCGGCTGCTCCGCATCAACTGGCGATGCGGCCGAATGTGACCGAAGCCGTCCGCACGTCAGAAACAAACCGATTTTAAATTTTATAAAGGAGATTTTATCATGAAAAAGGTACTTGCAATCGTTCTTTCCGCTCTGCTGCTCGTCGCCGCGCTTGTCGGCTGCGCTTCCAAGAGCGAACCCGCTTCCAACGACAACAATGCTTCCGCCGATACCGCCGCTTCCACCGACGGCAAGCTCGAAACGCTGAAGGTCGGCGCTTCCTCCACCCCGCACGCCGAGATCCTCGAGCAGGTCAAGGACACGCTGGCTGCCGAGGGCTATGACCTCCAGATCGTGATCTATGACGACTATGTGCTGCCGAACCAGTCTCTGGCTGACGGCTCGCTCGACGCAAACTACTTCCAGCACACCCCGTATCTGAACAGCTTCAACGCCTCCAACGGTACCGATCTCGTCTCCGCAGCCAAGATCCACTATGAGCCGTTCGGCCTGTACGGCAACGGTGTTGCCTCTGTTGCGGACATTGCCGCCGACGCAACCATCCTGATCCCCGCCGACGACTCCAACGAGACGCGTGCTCTGCTCCTGCTGGCGCAGGAAGGCCTCATTGAGCTGCCCGCCGATGCTTCCGCCGAAAAGGGCGTGACCACGCTGGATATCGTCGACGCGAAGGGCCATGACGTGCAGCCGCTGCAGGCCGATACCGTCCCCGCACAGCTGGCGAACTCCAACCCCGGCACCGTGGCCGTCATCAACGGCAACTATGCGCTGCAGGCAGGCCTCCACGCCGCTGACGCGCTCGCGATCGAAGATGCCTCCGGCGACGCGGCCCAGACCTACGCCAACAACATTGCCTGCCGCGCAGGCGAAGAAAACAGCGCCAAGATCCAGGCACTTGTCAAGGCGCTCCAGTCCGACGCTGTGAAGGAATACATCGAAAAGACCTACAACGGCGCTGTTGTTGCGATCTTCTGATCCTAACGCATTTCCGCCCGGCTCCGATTTGGAGCCGGGCGGTTTCTCGTTTTGGGGCAGCGGTATCAACGGCCCTTGGAACAGGCGCGGCAAAGGTTGGCTCTATTCCAGCGCCTCGTACAGCGGGCGCAGCTCTTCGAGCTTGGTGAGACTGCAGGAGGCGTTCCATGCCATGAAGCCGCCGGTAAGCCCCTCTTCCCGCAGCGCGCGGATCTCGTCGCCGATCTCCTGCACGCCGTATTCGTTATAGGGCGGCTGGATGGCGTTATACGCCTGAATCCAGGTGCGGTCAACTGCAGGCGTGGGCGTTTCAGTCTGCCGCTTGGCGGCGGACTCTGCCCAGTCGAGCAGCGTCTCATATGGATGCTCCCACGGGCGGTAGGCCCCGTTGCGGGCAAAATGGTCAGGATACGGCATGCCGGAAATCACGTCAACAACATTGCTGATCGCGGGCCAATACTGGCCGTAGGCCGTGACATAGTTGCCGCTCGTCTCACCAAAGACATCCGCGCCGACGTAGACACCGTATTCGTGCAGAATATCCGTGGCATACATCAAAAAGCGCTGGATGGCCTGCGCCTTTGTCTCGCCGTACTCGTTGCGGAAGTCGATATCGCCCGAGGCTTCGTATTGGTCCGTATTGTCCGGGAAGCGGACATAGTCGAACTGGATCTCGTTAAAGCCCATGGTCTGCACTGCGTCGATAGCCAGCGCGGCCTTATACTCCCAGACATAGCGGCAGAAGGCACTCGGCCAGTAGCTGGCTGCGACATACAGCGGCTCGCCGGAGCCGTCGGCAATGGCGTACTCGGGATGATCCTGGCAGAAGAAGGAGTCGTTGAAGGTTGTCAGACGGCCGATCACATAGAATCCTGCGTCCTTGATTTTCTGAATGACTGCCTGATAATCTGCGACGGAGTTTTGGGCGTACTGATACGCCGTGGGGGAATATTCCTCGTACACAGGCGAATCGTAGCCGATGGACGTGCCATCCATGATGTTGACGACGAAGGCGTTGATCTTCGTCGATTTTGCGTATTCGATGTACTTGTCGATATCTTTTAAAATTGCCGGGTCGCAGGTAAGATAAATTGCGTAGCACGGGTTCGGCATTTTGTTGTCTTCAAAGCTTGCCTTCGTGCGTGGGAAATAATCAAGGCTTTCCGCGTCGCCGCCGCCCCACTTATCACCGCGTCCGGCGTGGATGGCGTAGACGCCGAAACGGTCATAGACGTCGTTGGCCTCCTCCTGCACCGTCGAGACATACTGGCCGCTGATGTAGCCCGTCTGACCCTGATAGGCTACCTGATATAAATCAACGATGCCGTCCGTCGTACCCTCGTAACTCAGGACCTGTAGTTCTGCTCCTTTTTCAACCAACGTGCCGAGTTCGAGCGTGTCTTTGTCTACGCGGAGGTTCTGCGGCGTGCGGACATAGACAGCCTTCTCGGCAACCACAGCAGCGGGATCCTGTGTCAGATTTTCCTCGGAGACATAGCCGCAGTCCAGCGTGGAGAAATAGGTCAGATAATACCGGATGCCGTCGCGTTCGACGGATTTGTCGGTCGAATAGGTGATCTGCATGCCGCGTGCGACTGTCCCGGCCTCGGAGAGTTCTTCGGTGTAATACGGCACCTGCGTCGTAATGGCGCAGATAAAGCCCGACTCATAGCGCGGCGTTTCGTCCTGCGTCGTCTCCGGCGCAGGCGCTTCCTTGGGCGCGGCCCCGGCGATCACGCAGACGAACAGGATCAGCGCGATCATAATCAGGACCGTGATCATCACGCCCCAGGTGTGCTCGCGCAAAAACCGCTTCAGCTGCGCCAGCCTCTTTGCGCGCAGCTTCTGCTTTGCCGTGGCGGGCATTCGCTTTGTTCTGCGTAGTTTCATATACACTCCCAAGCGTCCGCGCAGCGGCGGGCGCTGTTTATCAAGATAAGGGCATTATACTACATTTTGATCAGGATTTCTACCTTTTTTGGAAGATCGTCCCTGATCTAGCCTGAATTTTCCCGCTTATTTTGCGTTTTTCCTCCACTTTGCGAAAAATCTCTTTTTTCTTCGACACGCATATGATAGGATAAGAGGCAAGATATCCTGTTCAAAGTGAGGCCATATTTATGCTTGGAGTTCTTGTCAACGCGCTTGCCATTCTCGCCGGAGGCTCGGTCGGGCTGCTGGCAAAGAAGGGCATCCCGGAGAAAATCACAAACGCGATCATGACCGCGATCGCGCTCTGCGTGATCTATATCGGCGTCAGCGGGATGCTGAAGGGCGAAAATACGCTCGTGCTGATCGTGTCAATGGTGCTCGGCACCGCCGTGGGGACGCTTCTGGATCTCGACGGGCGCATTGAGCGCCTCGGCGGCAGGATCGAGCGCCGCTTCCAGCGCGGCGGGAAGCGGACCCCCATCGCCGAGGGCTTTGTGACGGCGTCGCTCCTGTTCTGCGTGGGCGCGATGGCGATCCTCGGCAGCTTCAACGCCGGTCTGAAGCAGGACTATGAGCTGCTGTTCACAAAATCCCTGCTCGACGGCATTTCGTCGTGTATGCTGTCCGTCTCGCTGGGGCTGGGCGTGCTGTTTTCCTCCGTGCCCGTGTTCGTGTATCAGGGGTTGCTTGCCCTTCTGGCGCACGTGATCGCGCCGCTGCTGTCCGACGCGGCCATCGCGGAGATCACGTGCTGCGGCTCGGTGATGATCCTTGCCATCGGCCTTAATATGCTGCACCTCACGAAGATCAAGACCGCCGACCTCCTGCCCGCCGTGCTGTTCGCGCCGGTACTCACACGGGCGTTCTCCTTCCTGCCGCTGTGACTCCGCAGCGGTCTGGTTCAGAAGCAACTGGCAGCAAAACCGCACGCACCCAAGCCGGACGCTCCTGGCTGCTGCTTCTCTTAAATGAGCTCCCGGCCATACCGGCGGTTCCCACGGTTTCCCTTGCAAACACTGGATTTTGTGTTATGATAAGAAAAAATAACATTGATGAGGTTTTTCTATGATCACCATTTCCAACCTTGCCATGCAGTTTGGCGGCTCTGTGCTGTTCAAGCAGGTCGATCTGCAGTTTACGCCCGGTAGCTGCTACGGCATTATCGGCGCCAACGGCGCGGGCAAATCGACGTTTTTGAAGCTCCTGTCCGGCGAGCTGGAGCCGACATCCGGCGAAATTTTCATCAAGCCCGGCGCGCGGATGTCCGTTCTGAAGCAGGATCAGAACCAGTACGACGCGTATACCATTCTCGACACCGTCATCATGGGCAACCAGCACCTGTACGACGTGATGAAGGAGAAGGACGCGCTTTATGAAAAGCCGGATTTCTCCGAGGAGGACGGGATGCGTGCGAGCGAGCTTGAGGCGGAGTTTGCCGACATGGACGGCTGGGAGGCCGAGTCCGACGCGTCAAAGCTTTTGCAGGGCCTCGGCATCCCGGTGGAGCTGCACTATGATCTCATGGCCAACACCGACCCGCGTCTGAAGGTCAAGGTGCTGCTTGCGCAGGCGCTGTTCGGCAAGCCCGATATCGTCATGCTCGACGAGCCGACGAACAACCTTGATATCGAGGCCATCAACTGGCTCGAGGATTTTATTCTGGATTACGAGGACACCGGCCTTGTCATCGTCGTCAGCCACGACCGTCATTTCCTCAACACCGTCTGCACGCATATCGTCGATATCGACTACGGCAAGATCAAGATGTATGTCGGCAACTATGATTTCTGGTACGAATCCTCCCAGCTCATCCAGCAGCTCATCCGCAACAAGAATAAGCGTGCCGAGGAAAAAATCGCAGAGCTGCAGACCTTCATCGCCCGCTTCGCGGCCAACAAGGCCAAGAGCAAGCAGGCGACCTCCCGCCGCAGGCTGCTCGACAAGATGACCGTCGAGGAAATGCCCGCGTCCTCGCGCCGGTACCCGTTCGTGGGCTTTGAGCGCGAACGCGAGGTCGGCAAGGACATCCTGTTCGTGACGGATGTGTCCAAGACCATCGACGGCGTGAAGCTTCTGGATAAAGTCTCGTTCATTGTCAATAAGAATGATAAGATCGCCTTTGTCGGCGAAAACGAGCTGGCGCAGACGACGCTCTTTAAAATTCTCATGGGCGAGCTGGAGCCGGACGAGGGCAGCGTCAAATGGGGCCAGACCGTCACGACCAGCTATCTGCCGAAGGACAACACCGCCTATTTTGAGGGCTGCTCCGACTCGCTTGTCGACTGGATCCGGCAGTATTCGGCGAAAAAGGACGACGTGTACCTGCGCGGCTTCTTGGGCCGGATGCTGTTTTCCGGCGAAGAGGTCTTCAAGCCCGTGAATGTGCTGTCCGGCGGCGAAAAGGTCCGGTGTATGCTCTCGCGCATGATGCTCTCGGGCGCGAACGTGCTGCTGCTTGACCAGCCGACGAACCATCTGGACATGGAGGCCATTCAGGCCGTCAACAAGGGCCTGTGCGCCTTCCCCGGCAACATTCTCCTTGCCTCGCACGACCATGAGCTTTTGCAGACCACCTGCAACCGCGTCATCGAGTTCCAGCCCGACGGCACCATTATTGACCGCCTCTGCTCCTACGACGACTATGTCGCGTGGAAGCTGGCGAAGGAAGCATAATAAAAGAGGTTTTTATGGACATTCCGTATCAGGAGATCAACAGCAAAACCATCGACCGCTGGGTCGAGGAAGGCTGGGAATGGGGGAAACCTGTTTCCCACGAGGAATATGAAAAGGCAAAGGCCGGTACGTGGGACGTCAAGCTGACGCCGGTCAAATTCGTCCCGCACAGCTGGCTCGGCGAGCTGAAAGGCAAGCGCGTGCTGGGGCTGGCCTCCGGCGGCGGGCAGCAGATGCCCATTTTCGCCGCGCTGGGGGCGCAGTGCACGGTACTGGACTATTCGCAGCGGCAGCTGGATTCCGAGAAACTGGTCGCGGAGCGGGAGGGCTATGACATTACCATCGTCCGCGCCGACATGACCAAGCGCCTGCCGTTTGACGAAAACAGCTTTGATCTGATCTTCCATCCCGTCTCAAACTGCTACGTCTACGCAGTGCTGCCCATCTGGCGCGAATGCGCACGGGTCTTAAAGCCCGGCGGACGGCTGCTGGCCGGGCTTGACAACGGCCTGAACTTCGCCTTCGACGAGGATGAGACGCGGATCATCAACACGCTCCCGTTCAACCCGCTCGAGGATGAGGAGCAGATGCGGCAGCTGGAAAAGGACAAAAGCGGCGTGCAGTTTTCCCACACCGCGCACGAGCAGCTCACGGGCCAGCTCAAGGCGGGATTGCAGCTGCTGGACCTCTACGAGGACACCAACGGCTACGGCAATCTGCACGCGCACAACATCCCCACCTACTGGGCGACGCTTGCAAGAAAGGCATAAAAATGCCCGCCCCTCCTGCCGAAAATGGCAGGAGGGGCGGGCGTTTGCGCGCTCACAGAATGTACGCGGAGATATTTGCACAGATGCGTTTGATGTCAACGCGGGAGCGGAAATCGAATTGCAGCTGGTTGCCATCGCTGAAGACGAGCAGCAGTTCACTATCAACGTCCAGAATGCCTGCCGTCTCGATGCCGAAATACTGCACCTTCGAGTACGGATAAGAGAAATACGAAACTTTCTTTCCTGTGACGCCCTGCACGTTTACGATGAACACGCGCTTATTCGTGAACACGACCTGATCACGGATGGTCTGGAAACACTGCACGGCCTCCTCACCGGGAGCGAAGAGATCTGCAACCTCGCGGCGCATCTGCGGCAGGGAAACTTCTTTCAGATTCGGGTAATTTGCGTCCTTGGGGATGGTGCAGGAAATACTGCCTGTAGCCATAACGGAACCTCCTGTACGTTTATTTTATACGGAGCGCCTCAGCATCTGCTGCGCGCAGGCAAGCATCCAGAATACGCTGCCCGCGTAGATCAGAAGCTCCGGCAGCTGCGCGCCCGCAAGGCTGATTGCGCCGAACAGAACGCCCAGCAGCGAATAAAACGCCAGCCGGCGCCGTGCGCCCCGCTCAAAGCTGAACGCGCCCGCGTGATAGCTTGCCAGCATGAACGCGATCATGGCGAACAGCGAGAAGCAGTAGTCCAGAATCGCGGGATTGATCTCCCAGTGGCGGAAATCGCGGAAGAGCTTCGCAACATAGAACAGCACAACGAAGACGGAAAACGCCGCCGACGGCTTTTTTTTCTTCCACCGCAGCACGGCCCCCGCGCCGAGCGAAAGTCCGGCCAGCAGGCCGAGCAGGCTCACGAGCATCTGCGCAATAGAGCCACGGAAGCTGAGCACGCAGCCCGCGATCAGCCCCAGCGCACCGAGCAGCGAAAACGTCAGATCCTGCCCGCTGGGCCGGTAGACGGCTTCATAGGCGGACTTCTTTTCCAGACTGACCGCAGCGAGCGCAAAGACGAAGACCATCAGGATGCTGAACGCGATCAGCGGGACGCTGCTGCCGCCGGACAGCTGCGTCATGCGAAAAAAGTAACCGGCGATGGCGGAAAGGATCGCGGCGTAGACGACGCCGATCATGCCGGATTTCTGCTTCATATCTCAAATACCCCCAAGCGAGCTTCATTTCATATAGTATAGCACACACGCAGGGGAAATGACACCCCGCAGACAGGAATTTGCGTTTTTTTCGCGCACAGTGCGCTTTTGCGCAGATCAGGGCGAAAAAAGAAGGAAAAAAACAAGAAATTCCGGGACAAATACAGAAATACTCCTTGCAATTTTCGCCCGCGGATGCTATAATAAGGCCATCTTGATAGTATTTTACTTGAGAGTGGGGAATTGCTCCCCACTCTTTCTTGCTGGTAAGGGGGATTTTTCATGAAGGTAACGGAGCAGGTAGCGCAGTTTGCAGAACCTGTCGTGCAGGCGCACGGCTGTACGCTCTGGGATGTGGAATATGTCCGCGAGGGCGGAGAATGGTTCCTGCGTCTGTACATCGACAAGGACGGCGGCGTGGATATCTCCGACTGCGAGGCCATTTCCCGCGCGCTCGATCCGATCCTCGATGAAAAGGACCCCGTGCCGGACAGCTACAATTTTGAGGTCTGCTCGGCAGGACTCGAACGGCAGCTGAAGCGCCCGTCCGATTTTGCACAGTTTATGGGCAGCTCCGTCTCGGTGAAGCTCTTCAAGCCCATAGGCGGCGCGAAGGAATTCATCGGGAAGCTCGCGGGCTATGCGGACGGCGTTGTGACCATCGACACCGCAGGAACCACATATACATTCCAGAAAAACGAGGTCGCGCAGGTGCGGCTTCACGTCGAGTTTTAAAGGGAGGAATTTAGAAAACTATGAATGCCGAAATTTTTGCAGCGCTTGCGCAGCTTGAAAAAGAACGCGGGATCCCGCAGAGCTACATGGTCGAGAAGATCACGCAGGCTCTCGTCGCTGCATACAAAAAGGACAAGGACGGCTACACCGACAACGTCTTCGTCGAGGTCAAGGACAACGATATGCATATGTACGTGCAGAAGGAGGTCGTCGACGACGTCATCACCCCCGCCACGGAAATTACGCTCGACGCGGCCCGCAGAATCAGCAAGACCGCGCAGCTGGGCGACCTCGTAAACGTCGACGTGCAGACAAAGGACTTCGGCCGCATCGCCGCGCAGACGGCCAAGCAGGTCATCATCCAGGGCATCCGCGAAGCAGAGCGCGGCATGGTCTTCGACACCTTCTCGTCCAAGGAGCATGAGATCCTCACCGGCACGGTGCTGCGCATCGAGCCTGCGACCAACGACATGACCATCCGCATCGGCGGCGGCAACGACAAGACCGACGCCATGCTCTCCGCATCCGAGCAGGTCCGCACGGAGTATTACCACGAGGGCGACCTCATCCGTGTCTATGTCGTGGAGGTCCGCCGCTCGACCAAAGGCCCGCAGGTCATCGTCTCCCGGACGCATCCGGGCCTTGTCAAGAGACTTTTCGAGCTTGAAGTCCCCGAAATCGCCTCCGGTCTCGTTGAGATCAAGTCCATCGCCCGCGAGGCAGGCTCCCGCACGAAGCTGGCCGTCTACGCCTCGCAGGACGGCATCGATCCGGTCGGCGCCTGCGTCGGCACGCGCGGCGCAAGAGTCGGCGCGGTCGTGAACGAGCTGCACGGCGAAAAGATGGACATCATCGTCTGGTCGGAGGACCCGGCGAAGTTCGTCGCCGCGGCGCTTTCCCCGGCGGATGTCAAATCCGTGACGCTTCTGCCCGGCAGCGCGAAGGCCTGCCGCGTGATCGTCCCGGACGATCAGCTGTCGCTCGCCATCGGCAAGGAGGGCCAGAACGCCCGTCTCGCCGCCCGCCTGACCGGCTACAAGATCGACATCAAGCCCGCCTCGCAGGAGCAGGAGCTCGAAGCGATCGACGCGCAGCCGGACGAAGCGCCGGAAGATGCCGAGCCGCAGGCGTAAGCCTGCTTCTGAAAAGGAGGCGCGCATATGCAGAAAAAAATTCCCATGCGCCAATGCGTTGGCTGCCGGGAAATGAAGGCGAAAAAAGAACTGGTCCGCGTGGTCAGAAGCCCGGAAGGGGAGATTTCTCTCGATTTCCGGGGCAAGGCTCCCGGCCGCGGCGCATACGTCTGCCCGCAGGCCGAATGCCTCAGGCGGGCGATCAAGTCCAGGGCGCTCGAGCGGGGGCTTGACTGCCAGATCCCGCAGGAGATCTACGATCAGCTCCTTTTGAGAATGGAGGCGGGCGATCATGACTGACCAGCAGCAAAAGGCGCTGCGCCTGCTGGGCCTTGCCCGCCGCGCACGGCTTCTGGAGATCGGCGAGGAGCCGGTCGGCATCGTCTGCCGCAGCGGCAAGGCGAAGCTTCTATTGGTAGCAAAGGACGCCGGCGACCATACCTTCCGCCGGGCACGCTCCTTTGTTTCGGGCAGCAAATGCCCGTATATCTGCGCGCCGTACACCAAAGACGAGCTGGGGAACGGACTGGGCTGCAATGCCTGCGCGCTGTGCGCGTTTACCGATCCCGCGTTTGCAAAATCGTTTCTTGAGGCACTGGGCGATCCGGGACATGATGAGATCCTGACCCAGCTGACCGTGCAGACGCAGCGCGTCCTGAAGCGCCGGCAGGAGGCGCAGGCGCACAGAAAGAATGTCAAAACAGGGAAGAAATAACTGGAGGTGGCTGTATTGAGTATTGAAGTGAAACAGAAGATCAAGGATGTCGCGGACGATTTTGCGATGCCGGCCAAGAAGCTGATCGAGATCGTCGGGAAGTTCTATGAGAAGCCGAAAAGCAGCTCCCAGAATTTATCGGAAGACCAGCTGAACGTGATCGTCGACTATATCACGCAGCAGAACCAGATCGATTCGATCGAGCAGGTCTTTGCCGCAGCTGCGCAGAAGAAGGAAGTGCCCGCTCCCGCGCCCGCACAGCAGGCAAAGCCCGCCGCACCCGCGCAGACCGCGCAGGCCGGGAACCTGTCTCTT
>ENA-OYZN01000367-OYZN01000367.1-human-gut-metagenome-genome-assembly--contig:-NODE-367-length-22090-cov-5.863036_pt1 | contig 22090 bp, 19 predicted proteins | sample MGYA00243294_ERZ653483 | MGnify/ENA primary metagenome ERZ653483 (study PRJEB26926, sample SAMN06165155) | human gut metagenome | biome: ENVO:00009003; feature: ENVO:2100002; material: ENVO:00002003... | reverse complement strand
ATTCGTGATCATGTTGCTATCCGATAAAATTTCTGCAATCTCGGAAGGGGCTCTTGTAATAACGGATGCAGGAGTACTCGCATCTGGATAGGAAATAAATGCATCAAAATTTTTGTCGCTCCACTTGGTATTTGGCATTCTCCAAAATGTATCCTTTGCTAGAGATTTCAAAAGTGGAACATTACCGCCGCTTGCGCTATGATAAGCACGCTGCCCATCTTCTGTGAGGAAGAACAACGCAAGAGCTGCAGCCGTATCGACGTTTCTTGTTCTGTTATATACGACATATCCTGTAGCACCTGTGCCTACTTTGTGTGTCGGGAAAGCAGGGAAGGAACAGAAATCCCAATCGATGTTTGCAGTATCATATGCATTTCCGTAACGGGTAATCCATTGCATGTCTCCAAATGTACGGAAAACGTAATCCAGATCTGTGATTTTAGAATAGCGCGAAGCATTTGCTCCGGTATAAGCGATAACGTCATCTTTCATCCAGCCTTCGTTGCAAGCTTCGAACATTTCATTCAAGCCGGCCATAACGTTCTTGTCAGATACGAAAGATACTTTCTTTTCAACCGTATTACACCATTCTCCGCCCCATCCTTCAGCAAAAGCCTGCCAAACCGGAGACCACCACAGCTTGAAACCGGCGCCAACCTGTGTATAGGTATCATTTTCTTCCAGCGTAAGACGTCTGCAGATGTCTTTGAATTCATCCCACGTCATGGCTGTTTCTCCAGTAGGAATTTCGATATTTGCCTGTCTGAGTGCATCTTTGTTATAAACCAATACCTGCTGTCCCAGATTCCGGGGAACCATATAAAGACGCCCGTCAATCATTCCTCCTGCCAGCGCACCGGTATATATGTTCTGCCGGTCTATTTTGAGGCTGTCCATGTAATAATCGAGCATCATAAGTGCGCTATGGTTCTTTTTATAATTGTTTGCGTCATTTTCGTCACACCAGAAGACATCTCCAATTTCACCTGTGGAGATTCTGGTTGCATATGTTGTACGGTTTGCCTCGTCGATTGTAACTTTTACATCTTTATATTTATTCATAAAAGCCTGGGCGAGCGCTCTCGGAGCTGCAGCTTCAGATTCCGTACCACTTTCATTACTGATCGTAAACATAACTTCTCCTTCGATCGTCAAGTTATGATTCTCATCCAGAATTCCAGACCGCAGCGGACCTTTCTTGTTGCAGGCAACAACGCCAAGAAGCAAAACAGACACGATCAAAAGAATAAAAATACGTTTTGCCAGCTTCTTAGCCTGCATGTTACTTTTCAACATAAATCCTTCACCTCATATTTTTATAATTTAACATGCGGATCATATCATATCTTGTTATGTGGCGCAATATGCAGACCCCTTAAATTTAGCTTATATTTTATATAAAATTTTAAAATAAACATTATGTTCATATTTCTCGGAAGTAAACGCTCATTAATGTTTATTGAATGTTCATTTTTGCAATATACATATAAAAGGACTGCCTTATATAGGCAGTCCTTTTGAATAGAATTGCAAATCGGCTCAAATATATAACAATTTAGCCCATGTCTCATTGCATTTTGTTTCCAATTCTCCGAACACGGTTTGCGCATCCTTATTACCATTTATAATATTGGCAAATCCGGTTCTGAAATTATCGTTGGATAATATTTCTGCGATTTCTGAAGGGGCTCTGACAATTACGGAAGCGGGAATATTTGCTTCGGGATATGAAACAAATGCATCGAAGTTCTTTTCTGACCAAGGGGATCCCTGGAAACGCCAGAAATCCTCATTTGCCAGGGATTTCAGAAGAGGAACATTTCCTCCTGTTGCACTATGATATGCCCGCTGCCCTTCTTCCGTCAGGAAGAAGAGTGCAAAGGTAGCCGCGGTGTCCACATTTCTCGTCCTATTGTAAACCACGTAACCCGTGGCACCGGCACCGACCTTATGCGTTGGAAAAGCGGGAAAAGAACAGAAATCCCAATCAATATTTGCGTTATCATAAGAATTTCCGTATGCAGTAATCCACTGCAAATCGCCGAACGTACGGAATACATAATCCAGATCGGAAAGTTTTGCATAGCTTTGTGCTTTCTGTCCGGTATATGTAATGACGTCACCCTTCATCCAGCCTTCATTACATGCTTCTACGATCTCATTTATTCCTTTCATAACATTCTCATCAGATACGAAAGAAACTTTTTTATTCACTGTATCAATCCATTGACCGCCATATCCTTCTGCAAAAGCCTGCCATACGGGAGCCCACCAGATTTTAAAAGAAGCCCCAACCTGTGTGTATTGGCCGTTTTCTTCCAGTGTTAGTCTTTTGCAGATATCCTTAAATTCGTCCCAAGAAAAAGCATCTCCTCCAGATGGGATTTCTATATTAGCTTGTTTTAGCGCATCTTTATTATAAATTAATATTTGTTGACCGATATTCCGGGGAACCATATAAAGACGCCCATCGATCATTCCGCTGGTCAGCGCGCCGGAAAATACGTTCTGGATATCGATTCCAAGGCGTTCTTTATAATAATCGAGCATCATAAGAGCATTGTGGTTTTTCTTATAATTATGTGCGTCGTTTGCATCGCACCAAAAAACATCTCCGATTTCTCCGCTGGATATTCTCGTAGCATATGTCGTACGATTTGCTTCGTCCACAGTGACTTTCACGTTTTTATACTTCATCATAAAGGCTTTGGCAAAGGCATTCGGTGCAGCAGCTTCCGATCTGGTCCCACTTTCATTACTGATCGTAAACATGATTTCGCCTTCGATGCTTATAGGATCTTCTTTTTCAATCATTCCATGTTGCACAGGTCCTAATCTCGAACAAGAAAAAGCGCTGAGCAGTAAAACGGATATCAATAATAAGATTGCTGATCGTTTTACAAATTTTATCGTATGTGTTTTGCATTTAGACATAAAATTCACCTCATATACCGATAATTAACTATATAAAATAATAACATGGTAAATTTAATAATGCAATATTTGAAAATACTGAAAATTAAAAAAGTATAGTTCCAAATGCTTCTTTTAAAATAAAAATTATGGTTGTCTTTTTGTATATTATGGTGTAAAATAAATCGATAAAAATTTGCTATTAGTATTTTGGAGGTTAACATATGATTTCTGCAGGAGAATTCAGAAATGGAATTACTTTTGAGATGGACGGGAATGTTTATCAAATTATAGAGTTCCAACACGTAAAACCAGGAAAAGGCGCCGCGTTTGTAAGGACTAAAATCAAGAATGTCATCACAGGAGCGACGATTGAGCGTTCTTTTAACCCTTCTGATAAATTGCCAAAAGCGCATATTGAAAGAAAAGACATGCAATATAGCTATAATGATGATAATTTATATTATTTTATGGATATGGAAACATTTGAGTTGATTCCGATCAGTGAAGAAACGGTGGGGGACTCTCTTAAATTTGTTAAAGAGAACGACATATGTAAAATCCTTTCCTTTAAAGGAAATGTTTTTGGAATTGAGCCGCCGATTTTTGTTGAACTTGAAGTAATCGATACGGAGCCTGGTTTTAAAGGCGATACAGCGACAGGTGCTTCGAAACCTGCTGTCGTCGAAACGGGTGCGACGGTTAAAGTACCTCTTTTTGTTAATAAAGGCGATCGAATTCGAATTGATACGAGAACACAGGAGTACATGGAGCGTGCCTGAGAAATCAGTACATGACTCGAAAAAGGAGGAATTTAAATGGGATATTTATCGGAAAGAGTCAGTTATTTAAGAGGTCTTGCAGACGGTCTTAAAATAGACGAGGACACAAATGAGGGCAAATTATTTAAGCTTATTATTGACGTGATTGATGATATCGCTGTTTCTGTAGAAGATGTAGAAGATACACAAAACGAAATTCTTGATTCAGTAGACGATATCGAAGAACGTCTTGATGAAGCGGAAGACTGCCTTTATGATGAATGTGACGAAGATTGTGACTGTTGTTCCAAAGACGATGAGACGGAATATGCAGAACTCGAGTGCCCGAATTGCGGAGCGGAAATCGAACTCGATCAGGCCGTCATTGATGAAGACAAAAATGTGCTGATTTGTCCGAATTGCAAAGAAGAAATTCAGATCGAATGGATCGATGATTGTGATTCGGATTGCTGCTGCTGTGATCATGACTGCGGCGGGGAAGACGAAGAATAAGCAGAGCTTCTTAAGAGTTATAAAGGGCTGCCTCAAAATAAAAAGGGTTTGAGGCAGCCTTTTTCCATATAAAGATACTTTAATTAAAGACGGAAAGCGAAAGATAGCGTTCTCCGGAATCCGGCAGTAGGGAGACAATCGTTTTCCCTATGTTTTCAGAACGTTGTGCGACGAGACGTGCTGCCCGTACTGCAGCGCCAGAGGAAATCCCGACAAAGATTCCTTTAGAACGGCAGAGTTCGCGGCATTCTGAAAATGCGTCGTCGGAAGGAAGTGCAATGATTTCATCATATATTGAGACATCCAAAATTTCAGGAACAAATCCGGCTCCGATTCCCTGGATTTTATGTGACCCGGCGCTCCCTCCCGATAAAACAGGCGATTCCTGTGGTTCTACTGCGATGATCTTTATATTCGGATTTTTGGATTTTAAATATCTGCCGACTCCTGTAATGGTGCCACCTGTACCGACGCCTGCAATAAAAATATCAACGGTTCCATCGGTATCTTGCCATATTTCCGGGCCTGTGGATGTATAGTGCGCATCAGGATTAACAGGATTCGTAAATTGCCCCGGAATAAAGCTACCAGGAATGGATTCTTGTAATTGCACCGCTTTGTCAATAGCTCCTTTCATTCCTTTCGCGCCTTCCGTCAATACGATTTCAGCACCATAGGCTGCCATAAGCTGTCGCCGCTCAATACTCATTGTATCGGGCATGACAATGATTGCCCGGTATCCTTTTGCAGCGGCGACCGCGCATAAACCAATTCCGGTATTGCCGCTGGTAGGCTCGATGATGACGGCGCCTTTTTGCAAGAGACCGCGTTTCTCCGCATTCTCGATCATTGCAAAAGCGACTCTGTCTTTAACGCTTCCCGCAGGATTAAAACATTCCATCTTCCCGTATATTGTGGCGCTATTTGTGTTTTCTTCAGGACCGTATAATCTTAAAAGCGGGGTAGAACCTATGAGATCTGTAATTGAATGATATATTTTCATGCTGGATTCCTCCGTGATTCTTTATTTCTAAAGTATAACAGGAAAAAGAATCGCTGTAAACGCTTTCTTCCGATTGACAGAAGCCTCAGGATCCGTTAGAATTCAGAAACATTGATTTTGGTTATTTAAAGGAGAAGCCAGTATGTTTGATGTTGCTACAATTGGAGAATTATTGATTGATTTTACGGAATGTGGAATTTCAGAAAATGGAAACCGGATTTTTGAACAGAATCCAGGCGGTGCGGTTGCAAATGTAGCGGCAGCTGTTTCGAAGATGGGGCTTTCCGCAGCTTTCATCGGAAAGGTCGGCAATGATATGCATGGGTTGTTTTTGCAGGAGACAATGGAACAATCCGGCGTTAATACAAAAGGCTTGCTCCGTACAGAAGAAGCATTTACGACGCTTGCATTTGTGGCGCTGCGTCCGGATGGGGAACGGATGTTTTCGTTTGCCAGAAAACCGGGAGCGGATCTTTTACTTCGCCCGCAGGAAATCGATTGCACGATATTAGATCGCTCGAAAATTTTACATACAGGGTCTCTTTCTCTTGCACAGGAACCTTGCAGAAGCGCAGTTCTGTATGCACTTGACTATGCAAAAAAGAATCGAAAAATCATATCGTATGATCCGAATTACAGAGCTTCTTTATGGGATTGCGAGGAGACTGCGGTAAAATACATGCGCCTCCTCGTAAATTATGCTGATTTTATCAAGGTTTCTGAGGAAGAACTATTATTGATTACGGGGAGCTCCGATCCGGAGAACGCTGCTCGTATTTTACAGAATTCCGGAGTAGCCTGCGTAGCGGTAACGCTTGGTGCAAAAGGCGCGCTTGTATCTGTGCGGGGAGAGTGCAGATCGGTTTCTCCATTTTCGACGGAAAAGGTGGTCGATACGACAGGTGCCGGCGATTCTTTCTGGGGCGCATTTCTTTCTCGTTTTATTAGCAGCGGAAAGGACTTGCAGGACATTACAGCGGCGGATGCGGCAGATTTTGCGAAGTGGGGGAATGCTGCTGCGTCGCTTTGTATACAAAAAAGGGGAGGCATCCCGGCTATGCCGCCTCTTAGCGCCGTAGAGGCGGTTTTAAAGTCATCAAACGTTTGATGCGGATTTACACTCAGAATATTTTTCTGTCCGCCTGAACTTATCTGCTTTCACAGATTTTCATCAGGTTGCCTCCTTTTGAGCCAGCCGCAGACGGCCTATTCAGCGTTCCTTAAAGATTTCTGTGTCTTATGGGCATACATCATGGCGTCTGCCCGTGAAAAAGCCTGGTCTACGGCATTTTTTTCTGATCTGTCAACGAACGAATGGCCGAAGGAGATGCTGTAAGGGATGTCGCCGCTCTGAACCTCTCCAAGAGCTTTCAGCTTTCTTGAGAGCTCATCCTCTTTGGCTCCCACAGCGATCACAGCAAATTCATCTCCGCCGATGCGGTATACCGTACTGTTCTTATCAGAGAAGCAGCCCGACAGACAGTTTGCCGCTCGCCTTAGCACCTCATCTCCCGCGCTGTGTCCCCAGGTGTCATTGATATCTTTAAAATGATCCAGATCCATGACCATGATCGCTACGGATGCCGTCTGGTCTTCCATGCGTTCCAGTTCGTGAATCTTTTCTATATAAGCCGCTCGGTTCGGGATCTCGGTCAGTGCATCGATATACGCCGCCCTAAACCATTTTTGCTGTTCCTTTAGCCGTATACTCTGCTCGTACACTTTTTTGGTCACGGCAATATTGATGAGAAAGACCGTATAAAAGGACAGCACCATTACAGATATTACCAAATACGAGAGGAAATACTCGGGACGTTCAATCAGCGGTTTTGGATAAGCGGCGCAAAAGATCATGGTAATATAGATCAATGCCGCCGAGTATGTAAGCTGTTTCCAGCCGCTGTCTATAAATTCCAGCGCCTCCCGATATCTTTGAAAATAAGGCTTCCCCGCACGATAGATAAGGATAAAGGACGTCAACATGACCGCGATCGCCAGAATACCTCCGATATTTCCAAACAGGATCCCCACATACCGGGCCATATAGCCTATGATCAGCGATACGGTGTCTACAAAGCAGAAAGTCAAAAAGAAGCGGGCGTCTCTGTATTTGCATAATAACCAGAACAATGCCAGACTTGGTAACGTCATGCAGACAAGGGCCGAAACAGATGCAGGCCAGGATAATACAAAAACAGCCAATATATAGAATGCGACGATCACGACGCAGCCCGCATATAATATTCTCCGGTTCCGCACCTTATTCTCGCGCAGTGTGGTCATCTGGGTATAGAGCATCAGATCAAATATCATCACACAGAGATCACTGAGCAGCGTTATCCATTTTTCCATCCAACATCCTCCCATTTCTTGTGCCAGACAGTATCATAGCTCTCGTTCTACGAAACCCGCTTCAGTAAGCAGACCGTTTCCACCTGGCTCGACAGGCCGGAAATGATGTCCAAACAACCGCTCTCGCTACTATTATAATACCGTCAGGGGGAAGGTGCAAGAATGTAATCGCCTCAACCTCGCCTGTCCGTTTAGGGGATAAGTCCACGACGACTTGTTTCCAAAAACCGAACCATGCACTCGACCTGACTTTTTTAGTAAATTTAGATCATCCTGAAATGCTTCAGCGCGGCTTCAATGGCTGCCACTTTCTCTGGCGGGCATTGCGGCACTTTGGTATTTTCTGATTTTGGCTTATTGTAACATTCCCGTTCCATGATACCGTGTTTCTGTTTGATCTGAGCGACATACAGAGAAGATACCTTCAAGCCATATTCCTTCTGTATCCATGCTTTGATCTCTGCGTATGTTGCTGATGCCGGGAACGCCTTATCGTCAGTATAGACGTGATCCTTTGCACTTGCAAATACCTTGCCTAAAAGAACAACAGTCTCAACGGTATTCCCTTTGTCCCACAAAAGCTCCGTAACTTCCCCGCCATCCTTGAACACCGGAAAATTCAGACCAATCCGCTTTAGCGGATATTCAGACTCGTCATTCCTGTAAATTTCAATTTCCTTAATCAAGGCTGTGACCACATTTCTCTTTTCTTCGTCATTTATTATATTATAAACGCAGTCGAAATTCACCATGATTTTGTAAATATTCTCAAGAGTAATTGCCTGCTGCTTAATTGCATCTCGCCGAAGTCTGGCATCTTCGATTTTTTCCTCCAGCTCAACAATGACATCATATAGGGAATCTAACCGCAAGGTCATATCATGGAGCTTTCGTTCCCGGTATTTTGCATCAGCAGGGAGACTGTCAATTTCCCGTTCCAATCTTGTTTTATTCAGATCAACTTCCTTCAGCTTTGCCTGATAGCCCTCCAGTTCTTTATCCACTGCTTTCGTGTCAATCTGAACGCCAATCCGTTTTTTAATGGCTTGGGCATATTCCTCATTCCTTACGATCTCACGAATTGCCTCAATGACCATCGGTTCAATATCGGTCTTTTTCAGCATCGCCTTATATTCACAATGCTTACCCCGGACCATCCTATTCCGACTACATACATAATAGTAAATTTCTTTGTAAGTGCCATCTTTATTTGTCCATGCGTGTTTATTCGTATACATGGGACTTCCACAAACCGGGCATTTCAGCAGACCTGATAACAAATGAACTCGATCCCGCCCAATTTTTGACGGTTGCTTTACTCCGGTTCTAAGACGCTTGGCATGAGCCTTTTCCCATACCTCCTCACTAACGATTCCTTTATGCTGTCCCTCTGTCAGAATGTAATCGTCATTTCTTTTCATCTGGTAATCGTTTTTTGTGCCTTTGACTTTTTCCTTCGTTCTCCGTCCATAGGCAATTTTACCGCAATAAACCGGGTTATCCAATATCAGTTTAATAAAATGTCCTGTCCAATCCTCTAATGTGCCATTCTGCCTCGGAATTTTCCGTATACCTTGTAAGTTCAACTGATTCGCAATACCACCCAAACCGATTTCCGATGAAGTATATAATTCAAAAATCTTCCGTATTGCCACAGCCTCTGTTTCTTCAATCACCAGCTTGTTATCTTCCAGTGTATACCCGTAGGGAGCAAAGCCACCATTCCATCCACCTTGCCGTGCCTTTTCGCGCCGCCCGTTCATCGTCTGCTCGATAATATTCTCACGCTCAATCTCAGCCACAGCAGATAGTACAGAAATCAAAAGTTTTCCGCTTGTCTGAGAGGAATCAATCCCTTCTTCTATGCAAATCAGATTTACACCATAAGATTGAACCAACTCCAAAGAGTTAAGTATATCTGCTGCATTACGGCCAAACCGTGACAGCTTATACACTAAAATATAGTCAACGTCCAAGCCATCCTCAATATCTCTGAGCATTTTTTGAAAGGCAGGCCGTCCCTCAATGGATTTACCGGATTTACCGGCATCTTCATAAGTATCAACAACGATCATTTCCTCACGATCCGCAAATCGTGTCAGCATATTTTTTTGACCTTCCAGGCTGTATCCGTCCACTTGCATCTCTGTGCTGACCCTCGGATACAAAACACAGCGTTTTCCATATCGGTTCATAATTCATACCTCCAAAATTTACTTTTGGAAAATATCCTATGTAAAGCTGCGATTCTCACGCAGCTCCGTCAACCTCGCCCAGCACTCTCATACCATATTTCTCGATGATATGTGCCAGCGAAGTGATAAACGCTTCAAATTTTTGTTCCGCCAGAAGTTCTTCTGACCGGATTTCATCTGAAGGAATCAATGCGCTTTTATTCTGGATATTCTCCATTCAGAATCACCTCCGCAATTCCTAACGAAATTATAACTCTACTTGCACAGCCTGAAAATGATACGGCCTTTCGGCACTTTTATGTAATCCCCAGACTGCACAAGAGCGTCTTGTTTATATTTTCCATGTCATCCTTGTTTAGATGACCAATATAGTTTTTTAACCTCGACTTGTCGATTGTTCTGATCTGTTCCAGCATAACAACAGATGGTTTCACCAAACCGCATCTGTCATTTAAGTGGTAATGCGTGGGGAACTTTCTGCTTTTTTTGCTTACACTGGTAATTGCTGCAATAATAATCGTAGGACTGAAACAATTTCCCACATTGTTTTGAAGAATGAGTACAGGACGAGAGCCACTTTGTTCGGAGCCGATACCAGGGCTTAAATCAGCCGAATATATGTCACCTCGATGGAATTTTTCAAACATCACTCTCGCCTCCTTAATATCTTAATACTTAAATAGCCGCACCAGTCTGAAAGAAATCTTCGGATAAAAACCTGGCGCGGCTACTGTTATTCTGTTCGGATTACTCGTCATATTTGCCACGCATCCCTGACGCCGGGGACAGAACAGGTCTCCGCTGGCGCGGCTGTCATAACTCCGCAGCGTCGTTCGTAGCGTGCGCCGCAGGGTTCCCCCCAAGTCTTTGGCGGGCCGTGAGGAAGTATCTTTAAGCCCCCGCGCCCTCATCGCGCCAGATGTGCCACCATCCGGGTCACAGGGACGTTGATCGCTCCGAAACAGCTTGTCCATCACCTCCTGGCTGCTCCATCTTCGCGGCGTCCTGCACTCGCTCATACGCGGGTTATGTACCTGTTCTGCCGTGTATTCAGTTGTCAAAGGTCAGCGAAAGAAAAGCTCCTTCTTGACAGCCATGACAAAAACAGGCGATTTGTCCTGTCTGTACTGCGATTTATTTGAAAAAATATTTTGCCTTGTCCCTTCATAGAAGCTGCGGACAGCGCAAGCTCCTTACAAGCACAATAAAATAGGTACTATCGTACTCAAAAACGCCTTTTATGAGGTTCTTCCTACAAGGAAATGGGCACGATAAAATATGATTAAGGAGACGATAGTGCCTATGGAACTGATAAAAGAGCTGGGACGAAGGATACAAAAAGCGCGTAAGGAAAAAGGATTGACGCAGCAGGAACTCGCAGATCTGAGCCACGTTTCTCTAAAGCACGTTCAAGGCTGCGAAAGAGGGGTGAAGAATCCTTCTTTTGAGGTTCTGCGCGCTTTTTGCAAAGTCTTGAATTTATCTTTAGATTCCCTGATGAATCTCGATCTGCCTGAAGATGAGCAAGCCGCCAACGATATGCGGCAGCTTTACCTTTCGTGCCCTCCGGCTGCCAGAAAAGTGCTGTTAAACTCAACCCGCGCGTTGACTGATGAGCTAAAAGAGATGGTGCAGACGGCTGGGGTTGACCCAGATGAACATTTAGAGAATAAGTAAGCCGGTGGAGGAATAAAAACCCCCACCGGCTCTCTTTTTGCCGCTATGCGGCGGTCAGGTTATTGGGCCGTATCCAGCAACCGCGCCAGCTTCTTCAGTCCGCGCCGGATGCTCTCCCACACGCGGCGGCGGTCAGCACCCTCGATCCGGGCGATCTCGGCCACCGTCATGCCCAGGTAAAACCGGGCGTAGATACGCCGGGCCTGGATGGCGGGCAGCTTCATCAGCGCGGCATACACTTCCTCCCGCAGCTGCTTCTGCTCCAGAATTTCCTCCGGGGTGAGCGGACGGTTGAGGGCATCGTTTTCAATGCCATCCTCCCGGTTCAGAGAGTAATGGGCCTTGTGCCGGAACTTCCGGCGCTCGTAGGCAGCATCGTCCTTCTCCTGGCCCCGGATTGCCGCCAGCACTTCCTCGGCCACGTCCACAAAGACATCGGTTTTATACACATCGGGATACAGTTCCCGAAGATTGATCTTCTGCATTATGTACCTCCATTTCGATTCACGGGTTGACGGGTGAACCGAAATGAAGGCGGTGAGCGACACCTTTCGGGGAAATTCCCGAAAAAACGACAAGCAAAAGCGCCAGCATCCGAAGAACGGCGGCTGGCGCTGCTAAAAAAGGACTTATGACACTTATGGACCAGCCACGATAGTGCCTGTTCATAAGCAGATGGAGGCCGATTGACGGTCAGGCTTTTTTTGACAGGTAAATTCCTGCCGAATTATGTCGAAGCGGTCTTTGCTTCACGGCGGCTCCCTCCTAAAGCCGCCGTGTCAGCGTGTAGTCGTCACTCCTTTGTCGAGGGCATAAGGAACGGCGGCCTTGATGTTACTCAAAACCGCCGCAGTACCCTGAAAATCCATTATGGGCGCACGAAGCTACCTGCCCTGCAACGGTTTTTTTCTTTCCCCGTCTGGCGGGGCAGGATAGCTTGGCTTATTCGGTTTATTCTTGCTCTTGTGCGGCTGCCTCTTTCAGCCGCGAAAAGCTCTCATCGCTGATGATGTGTTCAATCCGGCAGGCATCGGCCTCCGCAGTTTTGGGGTCAACGCCTGCGGCGATAAGCTGCTCGGTAAAGAAGCAGTGACGCTCGTAGATTTTTTCGGCAACCTCGCGGCCCACATCGGTCAGATGGAGAAAGTGATCTTCGTCCATTGTGAGAAAGCCGCCGTCCCGCAAGGTAGCCACTGCATGGCACACGCTGGGCTTTGACACCTCCATGTGCCGGGCCACATCTACGGAGCGCACCATACCGAGTTTCTTTTGGAGAACAAGTATGGCCTCCAGATAGTCCTCCCCGGACGCATGAAGTTTCATAAAGACCTCCCTTCGCTATTAAGTCAAGCTCCATCCAGCAGCACTCTTTCGGATATTGACGAAATCCTGATAGATACCCGGCTGCTCCAGAAGTTCCTCGTGAGTGCCATGCTGTGCGATCTGGCCGTTGTCGATTACCAGGATTTGATCGGCATTCTGGATGGTATTCAAACGGTGTGCAATCACAAGCAAGGTCTTACCCTTTACCAGTTCAGAGATGGCCTCCTGAATATAGCTTTCATTGTCGGTATCAACACTTGCGGTTGCTTCGTCCAAAATAACGATAGGCGCATCCTTCAGAATACAGCGCGCAATCGAAATACGCTGTTTCTCACCGCCGGAAAGCGTAGCGCCGCCTTCTCCAACTACGGTCTGGAACCCGTCAGGCAATGCCATGATGAAATCATAGCAGCGGGCTTTTTTTGCCGCTTCATAGACTTCTTCCTCCGTGGCATCCGGTTTTCCCATGCTGATGTTGTTATAGATCGTATCCTGAAACAAATACACACGCTGGAACACCATACTGATCTGATCCATCAGCTCCGACAGAGGTACATTCCGAATATCCACACCTCTAATTGTCACATTGCCGGATTTTACATCCCACAACCGGGCCAGCAGATTTGCGATAGTGGATTTACCGCCACCGGAAGGGCCGACCAGGGCTGTCATAGAGTTTTTCCTCATAGAGAAATTGATATGGTGCAGCACTTCTTTGTCCTGATAGGCAAAAGCAACATCGCTAAACTGTACTTCCGGCTGCCCCGGCTGTGCCTGGGAAGGCAAGTGCTGCTTACCAGTATCGGGGAGTTCTGGCTCGTCCAATACCGCTTCAATACGATCCAATGCCGCGTTCATTACAGTCAGACGAGATGCCTCGCCATAGAGTGCTTTCAGCGGTCCGAACAAATCAAATACGAACAACAGAACGCCAAGGACATAAGCCAGGGAAAGGCCGCCATTCTGTTCCAGAAAGATTGCCAGCCCGAAGATTGCCGCAATACCAATGCCATAAAGGATATTCAGCCCCATGGTCCAGGGGGTCATTTTTCTCTCAAAGGCAAGGGATGTATTTCTGGACCGCTTGAAATTCCCAGTTAATTCTTCCGACTTCTCACCCAGCAGGTTATAGCTCTTAATAACGCCAATACCTTCCACAAAGGACAACACGGCATCCGTCAGCCGTTCACTCTGTTCCTGACGGCCCGCCGCCTCCCGAAAAGATACTTTGTTCATCCCCTTGGATACCAGCCATGCCAGAATTGTCACGATGGCGGCAATCAAGCCAAGCTGCCAGTTCAGATAAAACATGAAAGCCAGCAGAACCAGGGAGGAGAGCAGATAGCTCATCATATTGCCCAGGGTACTCATGGCAACTTCCTCGATAAACACCATATCGGTGCTAAGAACCGAGCTGATCTTTCCGATGTTGCCAGAAGTGAAGTATCCCATTGGAAGTTTCCGCAGATGGCCGCCCAGCTCCATACGCTTATCAGCGAACATCAAATATCCCGCCGCACTTTGCAAGCTGTCGCTAAGATAGTGTACGAGCATCTGTACAAGCACAGCCGCAGCAAGACCAAGGCCCACATAGAGGCAAGTCTGGCCGGTCAGCGTTCCGGCTGCAAAGCCGCTCAAAATTACAAAGGCCAGGAAAATTGGCATTTTGGAGAGGATGGACTCCAAAAACGCACAGACAAATGCTCCCTGGATACGGCCCTTATATCGACCGGAGAGTTTCAAAATTCTTGAAAACAAAGCAAACATTTATTTTCCCTCCTTTGCAGTGTGTACTTTCCACTCGGCGCTGTCCTGCGCCGCTTTCCACAACTTTTGATATTCAGGGCAGGATTGGATCAGCTCCTGATGCTTGCCTGTTGCCACCAGTTTTCCGCGATCCATAACGCAAATTTGGTCGGCGTTCATAATCGCAGGTAGCTTGTGAGCAATGACAACCAGGGTTTTACCTTTTACAAGCTCTGCAATAGCGGCCTCCATCTTTTCTTCGTTCTCTGGATCGGCGTAGGCAGTTGCCTCATCAAGCACTACAATAGGAGCATCCTTTAAGATCGCCCGCGCCAAGGAGATACGCTGGCGCTGACCGCCAGAGAGCATCTTTCCTGCGTCACCGGCCATAGAATGAATACCCTGGGGCAGTTTTTCCAGGAACTCCATACATTGGGCTTTCTTCGCTGCTTCCATTACTTCTTCGTCCGTTGCGTTCAGCCGGCCAAGCCGGATATTTTCCAGCAGCGAGGTGTTGAACAGATATTGGTCCTGCGCCACATAGGAGATGTGGCTGTTCAGCGCCTCCAGGCTCATATCACAAAGTTTCTGTCCGCCAATAGAGATACTGCCTTTTTGCGGGTCATAATAATGGATCAGCAATTTGGCTAAGGTACTCTTGCCGGAACCGGACTCGCCTACAAGTGCGGTTTTCTGCCCTGCCATTGCGGTAAAAGAAATATCATGGAGGACTTCATCCTCCATAACCGTAGGTTTCCCGTCCGGGCCTGGCTGCATGGTCTGATACGCAAACGAAACATGGTCATAAGTAATGGTGTCATCTTTTCCGTGGAACCCATCGTCTGTCTGCTGAAGCTCCGGTGCATCCAAAACCTGTTCAAGCGCAGAAATCTTATAGTTAAGCTGCGGCATCGTAGGCAGGAACCCAAGAGATTTTAGCAGCGGCATACCGATGCTCAAGGAAAGGCATAACACCAAAATCAGATCCGGCAGAGCTGACCAGCCTGAAAGAACAAACCATGCGCCCAAGGGAAGGGTGAGGATGATGGTGCAGGGTAATAAACTGCTGTAAATCGCCATCCAGGGCCATGCTGCCTTATACCATGCCAAGGTATAGTCCCGATAGTCAGAAACATCTTTGCGGAACCGTTCATAGGAGTCTGCATCCTTATTGAATACCTTGACAACCTCCATGCCGTTGATGTACTCAATGATGGTATTATTCATCTTCTGTCCGGCCATATAATAAGGTCCCATTTTCTTCATGCCAACGGAGTACATCGTTTTCATAGCAATCAAGCTGATGGGAATAGAAGCCAGGGACAGCAATGCCAGTTTCCAGTCCACGAAAAACATCGCCACATAAACCGCAATCGGGATCATTAGATTTGCGATACCTTCCGGCATAGAGTGAGCCAACAGAACTTCCAGGCTGTCCACATCATCGACGAACAGCTTTTTAACTGTTCCCGTACCTTTATCCTGGATCACTCCAAGGGGCAACTTCTCAAATCGTTTTTGCAAAGCAGTCCGCAGACGCAGCAGCGTGTCATAGGCAGCCTTGTGTGAGATGTTCAATCCCCAGCCGTAGAAAATTGCCTGCAAAACCAGGCATACCAATACTAAAACCACTCGAAGAATGACGAAGGAGGCGTCTATCGCTTCCCCCATAACCAACGGCGCGATCACCTGGTAGGCCAGTACGAAGGGAAGCACCCCCATAAGGACGCTGACCAGCACAACCGCTGTTGCCGCATAAAGCCCCTTTTTATGAGGCCCTGCGTATTCAAATACTTTTTGGAACATAAGTCTAACCTCCCATCAGGTAAAATACTTTTCAGAAAGAGTTTTCAAGATTTCCGGCGAAAGCCTGTGATTTTGAATTGCTCCGTGATCGTCTAACTGAACTACTTCCGTACAAGTGCGGACGATAAATTCAAAATCGTGGGATACCACAAAAACAATCACCCCGGAATTAGAAAGCTGTTCTATCAAATTGCTAACGCGAACCATCGAGTCATAATCCAAGCCGCTGGTAGGCTCGTCAAAGTAGATCACCGGGCTATCCTTTACGATGGCTGCGCCAATGGTGACGCGCTGCTTTTGACCGCCTGATAGGGAGGCTGGGTGACGCTCCCGATATTCTGAAAGCTCCAATGCCTCCAAAGTGGCATCTACTTTTTCTTTACAATCCTCCTTTATTCCCAAGGACAGTTCTTCTTCCACACTACTGGCAAAGAGCTGATAATCTGTATCCTGCATAACAAGATAGGAAAGCGACCGCCTCTGCCGTGGAGTGAGTTTTTTCCCGTCTAAGTTGACTTCCCCATGCCGCTGCTTTAATAGACCAGTCAGGATGGATAAGAGTGTTGTTTTTCCGGCCCCGTTGTGTCCAAGGATGCCAATCACATCTCCAGCATGGGCTTCGAAACTGACATTTTGAAACACATCCGGGCCTTTCTTATAGGAAAAACCTAAATTGTGGACCTCCATCAGATGTGTTCCGCTATGCGGACGCGGTTTTTCCTGATAATGCTCCGCATCACGCTCCGGGTATGCTGTCCGGAAACCGTAGGAAATGCGTGTTTCTTCCGGCAGTGAGCAAAATTCTTCTCTTGTAAACTCACGCTCAATTTTCCCTTCCTGTATAAGAAAAACCCTGTCAATCAAATCACGAAGATAGTAAAAGCGATGTTCTACCACAAAAATGGTATATCCAGCGTTTTTAAGTTTCCCCATAATTTCAGCAAGCCGTTTTGTGGCGGCATAATCTAAATTGGCCGATGGCTCATCAAAAATATAAACTTTTGGAGCGAGTGCATATACAGAGCCGATTGCGATCTGTTGCTTTTCGCCGCTGGACAAAGCAAAAATGCTTCTGTTCAAATAGTCTACCAATTCCAGCTCTTTTGCAGCTTTTGCAACTCGCTCAATCGTTTCCTCACGGGCGAGGCCAAGATTTTCGCAGCCAAAAGCCAGTTCCCGTGTCGTATCTGTCATGAAGAACTGAGAGCGTGGGTCTTGAAACACCGTCCCGATCTGTCCGGCCAGCTCGGAAGGCTTCATCTCCAATAATGATTTGCCATCCATCAACAGATCGCCTTTGATTTCTCCAGGATAAAAGTGTGGAATAAGGCCATTGAGGGAACGGATCAGTGTTGTTTTGCCGCAGCCGCTTCTTCCGGTCAAGAGGATAAATTCTCCGGTCTGTACGGTCATATCAATACCACGGAGAGTAAAATCCTGACTTTCTTCATATCGAAAGCTAAAATTCTGAAATGAGATCATCGTCACACCCTCCACAAAATGATTTCCCCGATTTTGGTCTGGTCAATAAGGAGCAGGCCAGCCAAAAAGAGGACACCCAGCAGAGATACTATGATTTCCGGCCATGCAAAACGGATCGGCCTCAGCGCATATCGTTTGCATTCCAGTTCTAACCCTCGCGTTGTGCCAGATGCTGCAAGTTCATCTGTGACCTTCAGGCATCGCATCAGCAGTGGTATCAAAATATACTCTATCGTCGCCAGCGGATGAGATACCCGTTTCCAGAGGGTATCGCTGATGCCTCGAATATCCATCGTGCTGCGGATTTGCCGGTATTCAATCCGTAAAGTAGGAATATAGCGGAACATGACCACAAGAGGGATCGTGACTGCCTGCGGCAGCCGCATCCTTTGAAGAGCCACCATCAGGTCGTCCATGTAGGTGGTCCGCAATATCCAGAGTCCCATCATTACAATGGGGATCAGTTTCAGAACCGTCACGCCGAACACGCTCATAATCACACTCAAAACCGGCACCTGCACATAACGGAGCAGAGCATTGAGATAAGCGACAATGATATAGGTCACTATCATTTTTACAGCCCATTTCCCGCCATTACCCAGGGCGATGAACAATCCGTAAACCAGCATGAGTACAAGACTGACAACTTCTCCGGCCAGAAAATAACTGACAAAGCCGATGCAAACCAGGAGAAGGATCTTGCAGCGCGGGTCCAGGAGCGCAGACCCATGAAGGGACTGCCGCTCAATAATCTGTTTAATTTGTGCTTCTTCCATTCCAATGCCTCCCTATAAAATCAAAGTGCGGGACCACATTCAGCCCCGCACTCTAAAATCAGGCAGCCCGCTTGCCCGCGTTTGTCTGATGAATTTTCAGGGGGCTGATCCTGTTATTTTACTGAAACGAGTCCAGCCTTGATAAAGTGTTTCTTCAACGCTTTCTGGCCGATAAAACCGCCAATCAGACCACCTACCAGCCCAACAGCGACAATGACTACCAGCATTGGAACAGAAGTAATATTCAGCATCCCTTCGATGTACTCCGGGGCAATATTATTCTTCTCCATCGCGCCTACAAAGGCACTTTGAAGGAACTTGATGGGGCAGATGGCGCTGAAAGCAAAAATAGCACTGAACAGCGCATACGCCGCCATCATAGATTTCATCGTGATTTCTTTGCGTCCCATAACCAGGAAGTCGCAGATGACACCGCCAATGACCAGACCGATGGGGATGAACCAGAAAGCGCCCACCAGCAGGAACAGAATGGCTTGAATGGCGGCGCAGATGGTGAATACACCCTTCTTTGGCACTTTGGCCAGCAGGAGCATCATCACGATACCATTAGGGATAGCAACAACGGACGGGTAAAACACATTGGTCACCGGGCCAGCCACGCTCATAATGGTGCTGATAATCATGCAGATGATCCACATGAGGGCAGTCAGGACACCGATGAGAATAAAGTCTTTCGCATTCAACTTTTGTTTCATGCTCATGCCTCCTCACTTTGTTGGAAAATTAAAATGTGGTGTAGTTAGCAGAACCTAACCACACCACATAGAATATCAGTTATCGCAGACTAATCCAACCCAAAACCTGCCTATTTTGACCCAAAAACGGTCAGACTTTATTTTTTGCGCTATTGAACCGGTTTTCCCGATAATTTTTGGGTGCTACACCATACCGCTTTTTGAAAGCAGCCGCAAAATTGCTGGCCTTCCCATAACCAACTATTGCGGCAACTTCGCTTACATTCCAGTCTCCTTCTAAAAGTAACTGTGCGGCCTGTGCTAAACGCTGTTCAATAACATATTGATGGATCGGCATACCATAGAATGAGGAGAACCCGCGTGTCAGCTTTGTCAGGCTCAAGTGTACCATACGAGATAGTTCTTCGCATGAAGGGGCGAATGCAAGCTGACTGTCTATAATGCGCTTGGCCTCCATAATGGCAGTCCTTTCCGTCCGGGACATAGAGATGCTTTTCCCCATCAGGATGTCCAATTCAAGGACCTCACCCAAATAGATGGACAGTAGTTCCAATAGCTTGCCATCCAAATACAAATATCCTAAACCACCGCGATATTGAGTAAAACGGCTTGTCTCCGCTAAAATCTGGTCCATGATGGGTGTTACGGGAACTTTTGAAATTCCATTAAGAAGTTTCTTCTCATAGGCGGCTACTTCCTGCCCATCAAAATAATCAGAGAGAAGTTGAGAGAAATATGAAATCGGAATTTTGATGCTTTTGAATGAGAAATTACTGTCCTTTTTGTAGCAAATATATTCCGTGCCTCCATGCCCGGCATAGATACAGGACTCATTTTTCTGAATAGTAACAGAACGCCGTTCATCCATGATCCCCCAGGAAATTCCGTCATTCAGGCAGAAAATAATTTGCATATACTCCTTACTGACAGTTCCCTGCACATTCATATCTGCCTGATAGCACATCTGCCAGTCAGAAAGAATGACTCCATGTTTGATTTTCGTTTGAGCAATTCGTCCTTGCCCCATGTCGGATGGAATATCCATCGAAATCGTCTGAGGAGAATTTGCTATGAGGTCGTTATATAATTTTCCAAGATAATGGTTTCCATGCGTCATCGTGTTTTGCTACCTCCGAGGTGGTTAGTTCTGGCTAATTCAATGATATACCAGAAGCGACTTTATAGTCAAGGAAAAGAAATGCTCCGTCTTTACAAAAAAGCAGAGAGCGCAATAACTCTCTGCTTTTGATAATTTACCCGTAAATAAGTTCACAAAAAATTAACTCGTCAATTTGCGCTCTCAGCATGTTCATCAGCCCCACCCAGCGCATGGGGTCACGGGCTTTCAGTTCCTCGGTGACGCCCGCCGCCTCCATCATGCGGGGCAGCATGGCATCCATCCGTTCACGCGCCGCCCGGTCAATCTCCAACAGGTGCGGGTACAGCTTTTCGCTCAAAATCAAGCTGCTGTAAAGGCCGGGCCGGTGTTCCTTCAGGTAGCGTTGCCGCATACGGCCATACAGAGTTATGTACCCAGCCGCACTACGCGGCTGGGCGTTTCTTTTTTGAGGGAGTTAATAGGCCGGGGTGCCGTACCCGTAAATCTCATAGTAGCCAATGGGGTAGCTGTTCTGGCGCACAGAATCGCCAGAGTTGCCCTCTACGGTGTAGACACGGCCATTCTCAACTTTCTCCACAATGCCTACATGGTCGGATTGCCCGTCTTGGCCCCCATCGTTCCAATCAAAAAAGATGATGTCGCCGGGGCGCGGCTCATAGCTGTTGTCCTGCCACAGCCCGCGCTCCTGGAACCAGGGAACCCCCTGGGACGCGCAGGCCGCAAACTTCGGGATAACCCCGGCTTCGATATAGCCGCACTCGTTGGCGCACCAGCTCACAAAGCAGGCGCACCATTCCACACGGCTGCCAAAGCCGTACCAGCTCCAGTACGGTTCGCCGCCAACATTGCCCACCTGGGAGAGCGCCACCGTGACGATTTCGCCATCCCCTCCGGTAATGCCGTAAAGCACCTGGGACCAAAGGGAATTGTTCTCATCGGCCAAAAGCTCCGCCATCTGTTCCCGCTGGTCCTCGTTAAAGCCGAACTGGCCGGCCATTTCCTCCGCAGTCTTGTGGCTGACAGTGATATACAGATAGGTTTGCGTGACCGTGGTTTCCGTCTCCACGATATTCCCGTTGCCATCATCGGATGTTTCAATCACCGTTTCCGTCTGGGTGGACGTGCTGGACGAGATCTCATTCATCTGCCAGAAGATGTCCTTCAAAAGCTCCAGCTTCTCATCGTCCATGGTGGCCACTTCCTGGGCGTTGTCCGAATCGGTGGTGGTTTTGACGGCGTAAACCGCCAATACCTCTTTCCACACAGCGCGGGAACCGGACATCTCCAACACATCATAGCTGTGGGACGCCTTGATCTCATCCAGGTTCTCCTGGTAATCCGTATTGATCTCCTGTACGGCAGTCTGCATGGTCTGCCCGGTGCCGGAATCTTCGCCGGAAAAGAAAATCCCGAAGCAGGAACCAATAATCATACCGATGAGGCAAATTACCACTATTATCAGCACGACAATCCAACCGCCCGCAGCGATAGCCGCAATCAGCGCCTTGGTCGCCGCAATGATGGCCTTCACCGCCGCGGCGGTGGCTTTGGCTGCAGCCTTGATCGCATGAGCAGTGGCGATGGCTGCTGTACGGGCGGCATGGACCGCAGCCCTGGCAGCCCGCGCCGTGGCCTGGGCAGTGCGCTGGGCGGCTTTGGCCGCCTGCTGGCTGGTCTTGATACTGGCCTTGGCAGTCTTTTCCGCCG
>ENA-OYZN01000364-OYZN01000364.1-human-gut-metagenome-genome-assembly--contig:-NODE-364-length-22181-cov-6.670117_pt1 | contig 22181 bp, 17 predicted proteins | sample MGYA00243294_ERZ653483 | MGnify/ENA primary metagenome ERZ653483 (study PRJEB26926, sample SAMN06165155) | human gut metagenome | biome: ENVO:00009003; feature: ENVO:2100002; material: ENVO:00002003... | reverse complement strand
TTTAGACGCCTACTCCCTTAGCAGGGGAGCCCCTTCGGCCACTTGGGTACTTCCGCAGGTCGGTTGAGCCGATATGAAGGAAAGAAAATGGCGGAGAGAGTGGGATTCGAACCCACGGCACATTGCTGTGTCACTGGTTTTCAAGACCAGCTCCTTAAACCGCTCGGACATCTCTCCGAATGCCGGCCTCCAAAGCCGTGAATTATCTTATCATATCCAGGCAGGTTTGTCAATTCCTTTTGCAGAAACCGATGAATATTTTAGGAAGAAACCTTGATGTTCCCATGGGAAAGTGCTATACTAATTCAATAAAATAATGCAACTGGAAGGTGTTCCTGTATGACAAAAATTGATATTTATTCCGGTTTCCTCGGCGCTGGCAAGACGACGCTCATCAAAAAAATGATCAAGGAAGCCTATCACGGCCAGAAGCTCGTCCTCATTGAGAACGAATTCGGCGAAATTGGCATTGATGGCGGCTTTCTGCAGGAGGCGGGCATCCAGATCACGGAGATGAACTCCGGCTGCATCTGCTGCTCGCTGGTGGGCGATTTCGGCCGCGCGCTCAAGAAGGTCATTGCGGAGTATGCGCCCGACCGCATCTTGATCGAGCCGTCCGGCGTCGGCAAGCTGTCCGACGTCATCGGCGCCGTGCGCAAGGTCACGTCCGACGACGTGCAGCTCGGCAATTTCGTGACCGTGGCGGACGCGACGAAGTGCAAGATGTATATGAAAAACTTCGGCGAGTTCTACAATAACCAGATCGAGACGGCCAACACCATCATCCTCAGCCGCACCGACGGCATGACGGAGGAAAAGCTCGACCAGTGCGTCAACATGATCCGCGAACACAACAAGGACGCCGTGATCGTTACGACCCCGTGGCCGGAGCTGACCGGCGAGCAGCTGATGGAGGCGATGGAGCAGCGCAGCACCATCGCCATTGAGCTTGCAAAGCTCGAAGAAGAGGCGCACCACCATCATCATGACCATGACGAGGACGACGAGTGCGACGATCCGGACTGCGCCTGCCACCATCATCACCACGACGAGGATGACGACGAGCACGAGCACCATCACCATCATCACCATGATGACGACGATGACGATGAATGCGATGACCCGGACTGCGCCTGCCACCACCATCACGATGACGACGATGACGACGAGCATGAGCACCACCATCATCACCATCACCACCACAGCCATGACGCCGACGAGGTCTTCATCAGCTGGGGCGAGGAAACGCACAAGAAATTCACAAAGGCCGAGATCGAGCGCATCCTGAAGGCGCTTGGGGACACGGATGCCTACGGCATTGTCCTGCGCGCAAAGGGCTATGTGGCGAACGCGGAGGGCGAGAAGTGGATCCACTTCGACTATGTCCCCGGTGAGCCGGATATCCGCGACGGCGGCGCGATGGTCACGGGCCGCATCTGCGTGATCGGCTCGAAGCTGAACGAAGAGGCTGTTGCGAAGCTCTTCGGCGTGGAAAAGCAGTAAGGAGTTTTCTCTATGGCTATGCCTGATATCCCCATGTACGTCTTTACCGGCTTTCTGGAGTCCGGCAAGACGAAGTTCATTCAGGAAACGCTCGAGGATGAGCGCTTCAACACCGGCGAGCGGACGCTTCTGCTGGTTTTCGAGGAGGGCGAGGAGGAATACGACGTCTCGACCTACCCCCACAAGGAGGTCTACGAGCAGGTTCTGGACTATGAAGACCTCAGCCCGGAAATGCTGACCGATCTGCAGAAAAAATACCGGGCCGAGCGCGTGGTCGTGGAGCTCAACGGGATGCATCTTGCTGCGGATTTCTACCTCAAGACCCCCGACCACTGGAAGATCGCGCAGGAGGTCATGTTTGCCGACGCGACGACCTTCCTCAGCTACAACGCCAATATGCGCCAGCTCGTCGTGGACAAGCTGGCAGGCGCGGAGATGCTGGTTCTCAACCGCATGGCCCCCGGCACGGACGTCATGCCGTACCACAAGATCGCCCGCGCCGTGAACCGGAAGATCGACATTCTCTATGAATACACCGACGGCTCGACGCACTATGACGATATCGAAGACCCGCTGCCGTTCGACCTGAACGCGCCCGTGGTCGAGATCAGGGACGAGGATTATGCCCTGTTCTACCGCGATATCACCGAGGAGCCAAAGAAGTACGCGGGCAAGACCGTGAAATTCAAGGGGCAGGTCGCGCGCCTGCGCCGGGAAAAAGAGGGGATGTTTGCTCCCGGCCGGTTCGTCATGACCTGCTGCGAGGCGGATATCACGTTCATGGGCCTGCCGTGCAGATTCGCGGCGGCCTCCGGCCTTGCGGCCAGAAGCTGGGTCTGGGTAACGGCGACGGTCGAGGTCAAGTTCCACACGCTCTACAAGGGCGTCGGACCCATCCTGACGGCTGTGAACGTGCAGCCCGCCGAGCCTGCCGAGCAGAACGTCGCAACGTTCTGATACGATTCATATTCGCTCCTTTGTGTACCAAAGCAGCCGGCAGAGACTTGTCTGTCGGCTGCCTTCTGTTTTGGCAGAATGGCTCTTGCCGGAAGGCTGGAAATCAGGTATAATACAGAAAAAGACGCCCCGCCGGGAGGCGGGGGGAACGGAGGCGTTTGCATATGCAGACAAGCTATCGCTTTTCCGCGCCGGGCCGCACGGAGATCAGCGGCAACCATACCGACCATCAGCACGGCTGCGTGCTGGCTGCGGCTGTCGATCTGGAAACGACGGCGGAGGTCACGCTGCGGCCCGATTCCATCATCCGCGTTGCGTCCGAGGGCTATGCCCCGGTCGAGATCGATCTGAATGATCTGTCCGTCCACGCGGAAGAAAAAAATACGACCGCCGCGCTCGTGCGCGGCGTTGCTGCGGCGTTTGCGCAGCGCGGCTGTAAGCTGCACGGCTTTGACGCGGCTGTCCGCTCGACTGTCCTGCCCGGCTCCGGTCTGTCGTCCTCCGCCGCATTCGAGGTTCTGATCGGCACGATCTGCAACGAGCTGTTTTTCGATAAAAAATGCTCCGCCATCGAGATCGCGCAGATCGGCCAGTATGCCGAGAACGTCTATTTCGGCAAGCCCTGCGGCCTGATGGATCAGATGGCCTCCAGCGTCGGCGGGCTGGTCTTCATCGATTTTGCCGACCCGGCGCACCCCGCCGTCCGGCAGGCGGCGTTCGATTTTGCGCACTGCGGCTACACGCTCTGCACGCTCGATTCCGGCGCGGATCACGCAGATCTGACGGACGAGTACGCCGCCATCCCCGAGGAAATGCGCCGCGTAGCCCGCGTGTTCGGCAAGGACGTGCTGCGCGAGGTGGACGAGGCGGAATTCTACGCAAAGCTCAAGGCGACCCGCGAGGCGGCGGGCGACCGCGCCGTTTTGCGCGCGATGCATTTCTTTGACGAAAACCGCCGGGTGCAGCAGCAGGTGCAGGCGCTGGAACGGGACGATTTTGAGGGCTTCCTTGCGGGCGTGCGCGATTCCGGGCGCTCGTCGTGGATGCTGCTGCAGAACGTGGTTCCTGCCGGGAGCCGGGAGCACCAGCAGATGGCCCTTGCGCTGGCTGCCTGTGAAAAGCAGCTTGCCGGGCGCGGCGCCTGCCGCATTCACGGCGGCGGCTTTGCCGGGACGCTGCTGGCATTCGTGCCGAATGAAGCGCTTGCGTCCTTCCGTGCCAATATGGAGGCCGTGCTCGGCGAGGGCCGTTGCCACGTGCTCTCGATCCGGCAGGCGGGCGGCGTCCGGCTGGCATGAGACGGGCTGACCGCGCGGTCACGGACCGCGAACGGATTCTGCAGGTGATCGAGTCCTGCACCTGCTGCCGCGTCGGTTTTTCCTGCCCGGAGGGCGCGTATATCGTGCCGCTGAATTTCGCCTTTGTCTCCGGCTCACCTGACCGGTTTTATTTCCACGGCGCGCACGAGGGCCGCAAGGCAGAGCTCATCCGCACTGCGCCGCGCGTCGGCTTTGAGCTGGACTGCGCGCACGCGCTCGCAGCCGGACAGACCGGCTGCTCGTATTCCTATCGCTATCAGAGCGTGATCGGAACGGGCGTGATCTGCGAGGTGCAGGAGCCGGAGGAAAAGAAGCGGGCGCTGTCGGCAATTATGGCGCACTATGAAAAGAGCCGTCTGTTTACCTTTACAGACGAGCAGGCGCAGCGCGCGGCCGTGTTCCGGCTGGACGTCGCGCAGCTGACCTGCAAGGAGCATTTGTAAGAAAGAAGGAAGACACATGAACGAATTTGAACTGCAGCACCTGCCGGAGGCGTACCGCCCCTTGTCGCCGTGGAGCTATTTTGGCCTCGGCATTCTTTACGCCCTGCCGCTCCTGGGCTGGATCTTCCTGATCGTCCACGCCATCGGCAGCGCGAACATCAACCGCCGCAATTATGCCCGCAGCTATTTCTGCGTCTACGTGCTGGCGATCATTCTGGGCGTCCTGCTGACGATCACCGGCGTACTGTCCGGCCTGACCCAATCCCTGAACGGTACGTTCGCATAAGTCCATAAATCAAAAAACGTGGCTGTCTCAATGATGTTTCGATCATTTGAGACAGCCCTGTTTCTTGTGGCGGGGGAATTATGACAGGCTCTTACCGCATACGGTGCAGAATACGGCGTCGGACAGCTTGACGGGCGCGCCGCAGTGCGGGCAGTATCTGTTAGTCCGCTGCGGCTGGGCTGGCAGCTCAGGCTCCAGAGAGAACACAACGGGCTTTCCCTGCGGAGCGGGCTGCGTCACAGGTTCGGCAGGCTCGGGCTGCGCGGGTACATCGTACTGAATGGGCTGCGTAGGCGCGTCGGGCCACTCGGACGGAACGGGCCATTCGGGCTGCGCAGGACGCGTGGGCGGCACAGGCGAAGACGGCTGCGGAGCGCTTGCCGTACTTTTGCACATCACTTATTACAGCAGCGGGGTCATATACAACGGAAGAAATACGATGCTGTCTTCCTCTTTGAAATCGCCGGTATGCAAAACATAAGGGATATGAAGCTGATCGGTATATTTCGTCTTGAATTTTTTCAGAGAGGACAGCGTAAATCTAGTTTTTTGATTTTCATATTTCTACGTAAATCGAGAGAATTGGGCATTTTCTGAAAAAGCTATTCAGGAAAAAAGGATGGTGCGGTACAGACTGGTAAGAATCATAGTCGTTTTGGCATGTATCTCTCGACGAATGTTGACGAATCTGGTATAATTCATGCAGAGAAACCAAACAGCATACAACAGATACGGGAGGCGCGATAAAATGAGCAGAGACTCAGAAAAGGTTTTGAAAGAATTGCAGAAATTCCTGGACGCTCACGCAGAGGACACGGAGAACGAAGCCGACGTGGATGCCCTGGCGGAGCGGTTCTTTGCAGAATACAATCTAAAATGCAAAGAGCAGAAAGAATCTGCGCCTGAAACGGCGGACGATTATCTGGATCTCGCCGAACAGGTCACGTCGAAGAAAAAAAGCGTGGAATATCTGCACAAGGCGCTGGAGCTGGAGCCGGACAATCTGGATGCAAGACTCCAATTGATCCTGCGTACAGCGGAGCACCCGGACGAGCGGCGGCTTGCCCTGCAGGAGCTGCTCGACGCAGCGGACAAGCAGATGGAAAAGTCCGGCGCGTTCAAGGAGTACGCCGGTGAGTTTTGGACAGCGTTTGAAACCAGACCATATATGCGCGTGCGCTATACATACTTTGACGTTTTAATTTCCTGCGGCATGATGCGCCGGGCGATCGACGAAGGGCAGCGCCTGTTGGAATTGTGCGAGAACGATAATCTCGGCGTCCGCTATCAGCTGATGCATTTGTATGCCTATATGGAAGACGAGATGCACGCGCTGGCGCTCCATAAGCAGTTCGATTCCTATGAGGAAACGCAGATGCTCCTGCCGCTGGCAGTTTTGTATTACAAGCTGAATCAGTTCGATAAGGCAGAGGACTGCATCAAGCGCCTTGCGAAAGCGAACAAGGATACGAAAAAGTTCCTGCGGGCGGCGGCGCGTGACCAGCTGGACGATTATATTGGCGAGATGAGCCCCTATGGATACCGGCCGTTTACGATGGAAGAGCTGCTGGACGAACTGATGCACACCAGTTATCTGTTCAACTCTGTGCCATACTTCTTCGCATGGGCAAGTAAAGTCCTTGCTGCGAAAACAGGTGCAAAAATGAGCGCAGGAAAGCCGAAACTCCTGCACTGAACCGGCAATATGAATGATGCAGAAAAGGCACGACATTGCGTCGTGCCTTTTGCGTTATCTGCAATTATACGAGGTATTCAGAAGCGCCGTTGTCCTTGCATTGACACCCATCAGCTCCCGCTGGGTCTGCCGGTTCGACTGGCACATGGGCATCAGAAAATTTACAGCCTTTCGGATCTGCTGAAGGTCAGAGAAAGTAAGGGCATTCTGGTGCAGATGCTCCAAGACGCGGCTACCTTTGAGGAAACCTTTGAGCGGGTCTTATCCAACAGGAAAGCCAACGGTTTAAGTGACAAAACCTTACAAACCTGCAACAACCGCTGAATCAAGGCAAAGCGAACGGGCTTGCCGCCTGTGATTCACAGACAGCAAGCCCGTTCGGCTGCTTGAACCCTAGCTTTTTGGGGTCACTTCAAAATTGTCCTGCCGGGGAAATTTTATTCAGCCGGCGTCCTCTGAGACGCTGGGGGTTTCGTAGGTTTCGATGCGGCGGATATGCGCGCCGAGCGCGGTGAGCTTGCCGACGATGTCCTCGTAGCCGCGCTCGATGAAGTGCGCATCCTCGATGAGCGTCATGCCCTCGGCGCACATAGCGGCGATGACCATCGCAGCGCCCGCGCGCAGGTCGCAGGCGCGGACCTCGCAGCCGCGCAGCGTCTGCACGCCGTCGATGATAGCGGTCTTGCCCTCGACCTGGATATTTGCGCCCATGCGGCCAAGCTCGGCCGTGTAGCGGAAGCGGTTGTCATAGACGCCCTCGGTCACGAGGCTGGTGCCGACGGCGGTGGCCAGACAGACGGTGATCTGCGGCTGCATATCGGTCGGGAAGCCGGGGTACGGCATGGTCTTGACGTTCGCGCGGTGCAGGCGGTAGGCGGATTCGACGCGGATGGCGTCGTCATACTCCGTGATGTCCGCGCCGATCTCGCGCAGCTTGGCGGTGATGCAGTCGAGGTGCTTCGGGATGACGTTTTCGATCAGCACGTCGCCGCCGACTGCGGCGGCAGCGGCCATATACGTGCCCGCCTCGATCTGGTCGGGGATGATGGAATAGCAGCCGCCGTGCAGCGCCTTGACGCCGCGCACCTTGATGACGTCGGTGCCCGCGCCGGAGATCTGCGCGCCCATGGCGTTCAGGAAGTTCGCGAGGTCGACGATGTGCGGCTCCTTGGCGCAGTTTTCGATGATCGTCATGCCGCTGCACAAAACTGCCGCAAGCAGGATGTTCATCGTCGCGCCGACGGAGACGATATCAAGATAGACGTGGCCGCCGCGCAGCCCGCCCTTCGGGGCGTCGGCGCAGACATAGCCGCCGGACTGCTCGACCATGGCGCCCATGGCCTCGAAGCCCTTGATGTGCTGGTCGATGGGGCGGACGCCGAAGTTGCAGCCGCCCGGCATGGCGACATGGGCATGGCCGAAGCGGCCAAGCTCTGCGCCGATGAGATAATACGACGCGCGGATACGGCGGACAAGCTCGATGGGCGCGGTCGCGTTGCGGGCACGGGTGCAGTCGATCTCGAGCGTGTTGCGGCCGTAGCGCCGGATCTCCGCGCCCATATCGCGCAGGATCTCCAGCAGCAGACGAACGTCTGAAATATCCGGTACGTTTTCGATCCGGCAGGGGCCGCTGACGAGCAGCGTGGCCGGCAGGATCGCGACCGCCGCGTTCTTGGCCCCGGAAATGGTCACGGAGCCGGAAAGCTTTGTGCCGCCTTGAACGATGTATTTGATCAAAATGTAATCCCTCTTTGGTAGCGTCAGTTGACATCAGTTGACACTAAGAGTGTTTGCGGAAATGCGTTATGTTAACAAAGCCAAATTCGGCCGCTATTAGAATAGCACACCACGGCAGGAATGTAAAGGAAAATGACAATGCAGCAGCAGGAAATCTTCAGATTTTCTTCATAATTCGACAGGCGCAGACGGCAGACGCTATGTTTCCGCCGTGATTTCGCGCGTAATGCCGTTGATAAAAAAGCTTCCCGCGTCCGTTTCGACCAGCCAGACCGGCACGAAGCGGATGCCCGTACCGGCCTGATCGGACGGCAGATACGCCTGCGTAAGACCCGTCACCGCGCTTCCGACCCAGCCGAGCGCGTCACGCCGGGCCAGCAGCTGCGCCAGCGCGTCAGCGGCGGAGATGGCCGCCTGCTCCGACACACGCGTAATGGAGCTTCCGCCGGTATAAAACGTGCCCTCGACCGCCGTGAGGCAATCGTCCGTGTAGGTCAGCGCCAGCTGGCTGCCGAGCACCGGCACGCCGAGCAGCGTCTGCGAGGTGCGGATCTGCACGGCGCCCGTCTCCGTCTGCTCCCGCGTGAGGGTCTGATATTGAAAATCCATGGCGCGCAGCAGCTTTTCTGCGGCCTTTTCAGAACTCCGCACCCGGCTGCCGCCGGTCATCACGGCGGAGAAGCCGCCCGTGCGCGTGATATGGAGCGTCCCAAGCTCGGATTCGTAGGTGCTCTCAAAGCCGGATTCGCCTGCGGGCGCGGCCTTCGCGCCGAGCAGCGCCTGCGCGGCGGTCTGCGCGCCGTCCTCAGAAAGCTCGACACTGTAGAGCACGGGACTGCGCGGAAGCTCGTCGAGCAAAACGGAAAGGCCGTAGCTCTCGTAGAGTGTCTTCAGCTCCTGCAGCATCTGCCTCTGCTCATGCGTCTGCGCAAGCCGGTTCGGAACGACGATGCACAGAAGCCCCAGCGCACAGAGCGTCAGAATGAGAAGGATCAGATTTTTCATGCGCGAAGCGCTCATGGCGGCTCCTCCTGGTGGAAAATTTGGGTCAGTGGTGCGATGGATACGGCGGAAAGCAGCTGTTCTAAAGAGGTCTTCGGCGAATCTGTATGGATTTACCCACTTGTTTGTAGGGGCCGATGCCCACATCGGCCCGCTGGGAAATTGCGAATTCGCCTAGGGTGTATCTGAAAACTCCCAACGCACCCGGACAGCGGGCCTTTTTGCGGTGCGCCGCGTCATTTTTCCTTGAAATACGTCAGTATTCCTGCGAAAAAATGTCTTGCGCAACGCAAAAATCCCTCGCTGCCGGTCACATCATGAGTTTTCAGATACACCCTAAGATTCCCGCAGAAACGGTGCGTTCTGCCGGGTCGATGTGGGCATCGACCCCTACGATTAACAGCGAAAAGCCTGCGGATTCGCATCGGACTATCGCTTTTCGCAATTACCTGCTGCGACCTCTCAGGCGCTCCCGCATATCGCGGGCGGGTGCATAGCACGCTTACTCCGTCTCCCAACCGGCGGTGAGCTCACCGCCGGTGCCTTCGGCGTACAGAAGGCGGAGCGTACCGCCCTTCGGCAGGCAGGCGGCTGCCTGCGCGGCGGGCAGGAGCGCTGCGGGCGTTGACGAGGCCGTGTAGCTGCGGTACAGGACGGAGGCGTTCGTGATCTGCGTGCCGTCGAAGCGGAGCTCGATCGCGCCGCGCGGTGCGATCTCGATGCCGGACAGATAATAGCCGAAGGTGCACACGGCGCTCTGGCCGTCGGCCCGATAGCTTTGCAGATAGACCCGCGCCTCGCCGTAGCTGTCACCGGTCAGGCGGCTGAGGAGGCTGCGCGCAGCCTCGATGCGGTCAAGCGCGCCTGCCGACGCGCTCTGGAAGCGGTCGTCCGGCTGGAGGATCTGCAGTTCAATTCTGCCCTGCGCGCTCACGCGCAGGCGCAGGCCGGTTTCGGTAAAGGACGTCGTGCCGTCGTTTCCGACGAAGCGTGCGTCGCCGTAAGGGTTGATGCCGATCTGGGTTGCGAGGGCGGAAATAAATCGCGCGTCGCACGGGTTCGTGCCGAGGCCGGTGCAGACGGCGGCGCTTGACGCGCTGATGAGCGAGAGCGGATCGAGCGCGCTGTAGGGCGTGTCGTCCGATTCAAACGCGAAGAAGCTGCCGTCCGGGACGGCGGCGGAAAGTTCGGCGGCAAGCGTCTCGGCGGAAAGCGCCGTCTGCGCGCGATAGCAGCCGTCGCCCAGCAGATACAGCTGAACCGTCTCTCCGTCCAGCGCCAGCACGTACCACTGCGCGTCCGCGCCCTCCGGCGCGCGCACGTTCAGCCATGCGCCAAGCACGGCGGGGGAAATTTGTCCCGGGAAGCAGAAGGCCGCGCCGGGCTTCCGCAAAGCGGCATAAAACGCCGATTCGGCGCACGCCTGCGGCGTCTCGGCGCTTTCGAGCGCCTGCGCAAGCAGCCCTCCGTACTGCCCGTAGAGCGTATCGAGGGCGGCAAAGTCATACTGTGCGCTCTGCCTGCCCGCCTCGGTGCTCAGCGTGACGGCGACGGGCTGCGCCGCGCCGATGAACGCGCTGCCGGTGGCGGGCGCGGTATAGGTCAGCTCCGCTTCATTGAGGCCGAACAGCCCCGCAAACGGGCGCAGCGCGCTTGCCAGCCATTTGGTCTGCGTGAGCGTCTTTGTCGGCAGGCACATGATCGCAAGCGTCACGTTGACCAGCACGAGAAACACAATCAGAATATCCTTCCCGATCTCCAGCAGCCTCCGGCCATGGCCATGTCTTCGTTTCTGCTTCATGCCTGCGCCTCCGCGGCGGGCATGGTGATGAGGACCGAGGTACCCTTGCCGTATTCGGACGAAATTTCAATGCTGCCCTTGTGCTGGTTCAAAATCTCCTGCGCGATGGAAAGGCCGAGGCCCGTGCCGCCGGATTCGCGCGAACGCGCCTTGTCCACACGGTAGAACCGGTCAAACAGGCGCGGCAGATCCTTTTCGGGGATGCCGATGCCGTTGTCGGCCACGCGGACAAAGACGTTTTTGCCGCTCGTGCCGACGGTCATGTCGATTTTGCCGCCGTCGGGCGTATACTTGACAGCGTTGGAGACGATGTTGGTAATGACCTGCTCGATGCGCTCCCGGTCGCCGTTGACGTCGGGAATGTCCCCTTCGCAGGTGAGCGTCATAGTGTGGTGGTGGTTCTGCTCGGCGTTGAGCTTTGCCGCGTCATACACATTCTGCACGGCTTTTAAGAACGGGAACCGGGAGATGTTCATCTCCATCTTGCCGTAATCGATCTTGCTGAGCGTGAGCAGATCCTGCACGATGCGGGTCATGCGGTCGGCCTCGCTGATGATGACGTTCATGAAATTCGAGCGCAGCTCCGGCGGCAGCTCGTCGCCGGTGTCGACGATCGTTTCGGCGTAGGATTTGATATTGGTCAGCGGCGTTCGTAGCTCGTGCGAGACGTTGGCGACGAATTCGCGCTTGAGCTGCTCGCTCCTGCGCTGCTCGGTGACATCGTGAATGACAACGAGCACACCGCCCTGTGCGTGGTCGGACGAGAACGGGGCCATGAACAGCTCCAGCTCCCGTTCGCCGACGGTCTTCTGCGCCTCGATATACTGCGGCCTGCGCAGGGTCAGGAGCGTGTCAAGCTCGGCTTCCTTCGAGAAAATTTCGTCGAAGGTCGTCTGGCTTGACAGGTTCTGCGCGAGCATCTGCGTGGCGGCGGGGTTATAGTGGATGACGCTGCCCGCCGTATTGAACGCGACGACGCCGTCGGTCATGTGCAGAAACAGCGTGGAAAGCTTGTTGCGCTCGTTCTCCGCCTCGGAGATCGTGTCCTGCAGGACCTTTGCCATGTGGTTGAAGTTCCGGGTCAGATCGCCGATCTCGTCGCGGCTGTCGACCGTGACGCGGTTCGCGAAATCTCCCGCCGCGACGCGCTTTGTGCCGACGGTCAGCGCGCGGATGGGTGTGATCAGAATCTGCGACAGCAGGAACGACAAGATCACGCAGATCACCAGACCCAGCGCCAGCGCGCGCAGGATGATGATCAGCAGCTCGCTCGTCAGCGCGTCGACCGTGGCGCGGTTGTCGCGGATGTAGGCGATATACTGCGCGCCGTCCGACTCGACGGGGACGGCCAGATCCATATAATCGTTCGTGACCGAGCTGCTCTGCCCGACCTCGCCGTTCATGGCGGACAGAATGTTCTGCGTCATCACGACCGTGGTGCGCTGGTTCGAGCTGTCGAGCACGGAGCCGGTCTGGTCAAGAATGTAGACGTTGCGGCCCGTGATATCGATGCCAAGCCCGGCCTGCGCCATGAGAAGTTCCTTCATCTGCGCGGGGGCGTTGTCCTCCGCCGAGAGCCTTTGCAGCTGGGCGATGAATTCCGGGGTAAACGTGCCCTCCATCTGCTCATAGAACTGGGACACATAGAAATTGCCGACGCCGCTCATCAAAAACGCGCCAGTCGTCAGCATCAGGGCCAGGATCAGGATCACCATGATCATGACCATCTTCATGCGCAGGGACCGCATGGCCGCCCCTCCTTTCTCGCGCGGGAAGCTGCGTTATCCCGCGAAATAATAGCCGACGCCGCGCCGGGTCAGGATATACTGGGGCTTGCCGGGGTCGTCCTCGATCTTCTCGCGCAGCCGCCGCACGGTCACGTCGACCGTGCGCATATCCCCGTAATAGTCATAGTTCCATACCCGCTGCATCAGATCCTCGCGGGAGAAGACCTTTCCGCGTTCGCGGATGAGGTAGGACAGCAGGTCATATTCCTTCTGCGTCAGCTCGACCGGCGTGCCGTTTTTCGTGACCTGATATGTCTCCGGGTTCAGGCACAGGCCATTTGCCTCAATGGTATTTGCCGTGCCGGAGGCCTGCGCCGGGGCGTATTCCATGCTGCGGCGGCGGATATTCGCCTTGACGCGGGCCATGAGCTCCTTCATGGAAAAGGGCTTGGTCATATAGTCGTCCGCGCCGGTCTCGAGTCCGAAGACCTTGTCCATTTCCTCCTCACGGGCCGTGAGCATGATGATGGGCGTGGTGCGGTTTTCCGCGCGGAGCGTCTTGCAGATATCAAAGCCGTTCATTTTCGGCAGCATGACATCCAGTAAGATCAGATCCGGGTCCTCCGTCTGCGCAAGCTGCAGGCCTGTCTGGCCGTCAAGCGCCTCAAGCGTTTCATAGCCCTCGCGCTTGAGATTGAATTTCAGGATCTCCACGATCGCGCGTTCATCCTCTACGATCAGGACTGTCTTTGCCATAGTGTATCCTCCTGTTTCTTAAACCGGGCGGCGAAGCGCCTTCGGATAGTGATTTTTGAGCTGGCTTCCGTCGCCCTTTGCCCAGCCGAGCGAAAGCCCGTCCGCCTGCACGAGCGTCCAGCCGCGCTTGTCGGACGGCAGCACGTCGCCGGACAGATACCGGGCAAGCAGCGGGTCGGATTCTTCAAGCGAGACGCTGCTTTCCAGCGTTTCCAGCCACAGCGCCCACGCGTGTGCGGGTTCAAAGCGGTTTTTCAAAACTGCGCCAAGCTCCAGCCCCGCGCGCAGCACCCGCAGCCCCTTTACCTCCGGCAGCGCCTGTGGGACGAGATAGCACACGTCCCCGAACCGCAGCAGCTTCCCCTCCGGCAGTGCAGCGCCGGTCTGGCCGCGGAATGCCGCAAGTTCCGGCGGGCATTTGGCCGCAGGCTCCGGCGGAAGCACTGCGGGCGCTTCGTCTCCCGTCCTGCGGAGCACGGCGGCATAGTGCCCCTCGCCCAAAAGCTTATGCGGCCAGAGGCGGAACGTTTTTTCCAATCCCGGCGCGGGATTCGCCACCCAATCGGGTCTGCCGGGAGAAAAGAACGGCACGTCCGGCTTTTCTACAGAAAAATCTGGATTTTTCCACAAAAAATCTGAAATCACGCCCTCGTTTTCCACAGGCGAGAACGTACATGTGGAATAAACCAGCCGCCCGCCGGGGCGGAGCATGGCTGCGGCGGAGGTCAGGATTTCCAGCTGCCGGTTGGCGCAGACGGCGTTCGTGTCCTCCGTCCAGTCGGTGACGGCGGCCTCCTCCTTGCGGAACATCCCCTCACCGGAGCAGGGGGCGTCGACGAGAATTTTATCAAAATACCCCGCGAAGCGCTCTTCCAGCCGCTTCGGGTGCTCGTTCAGGACCAGCGCGTTGGAAATGCCCAGCCGCTCGATATTCCCGGAAAGAATTTTCGCGCGCTTGGCGTTGATCTCGTTGCAGACCAGAAGCCCCTTTCCCCGGAGTTTGCCCGCCAGCTGCGTCGATTTCCCGCCGGGGGCCGCGCACAGGTCGAGCACGCGCTCGCCCGACTGCGGGTCCAAAAGCTCCGCCGGGGCCATGGCGCTCGGCTCCTGCAGATAATAAAGCCCCGCCGCGTGATACGGCGATAAGCCGGGCCGGGAGACCGCGTCATAATAAAACCCCGTCGGGCACCACGGCACGGGAGAGAGCGAAAACCGCGACAGATCGCCCGTAAAGCCGGTTTTGAGCGGATTTCTCCGCAGACCGGTGCAGAGCGGCCGGTCAAAGGACGCGAGAAAGTCCTCATATTCGCTTCCCAAAAGCGCACGCATCCGCGCCTCAAAACCCTCCGGCAGCACCGCAGCCGCCTCCTTCCCAATTTACATAGTTATAAACATTATAGTGCATTTCCCCGAAAAAGGCAATGGCATATCCGCACAGTCTCCTCATGTGTCTGCCTGTCCCTCTTGGCGGCTTCCCGTTTTTGTGCTATAATCCTCCCAGATCATAACGAACGGAGAACGGCAATGAACGCACAGGGAACGGAACGGACGGAAAAACGGCTTTGCGTGGGGCTGCTTGCCCATGTGGACGCGGGCAAGACGACGCTGTCGGAGGCCATGCTTTACCGGGCAGGCGTCATCCGTACGCTTGGCCGCGTCGACCACGGCGACACGTTTCTCGACACCGACGCGCAGGAGCGCAGCCGGGGCATCACGATCTTTTCCAAGCAGGCCGTTCTTCCGCTGCCCGGCTGCACGCTGACGCTGCTCGACACGCCGGGCCATGTGGATTTTTCTGCCGAGATGGAGCGGACGCTGCAGGTGCTCGACTGCGCCGTGCTCATTATCAGCGGCCCGTCGGGCATCCAGAGTCACACCGTCACGCTCTGGCGGCTGCTGCGGCGCTATCAGGTGCCGGTCATTCTGTTCTTCAACAAAATGGACATGGAGACGGCGGATCGGGACGCGCTGCTTGCCGCTGTCCGCGCGGAGCTGGACGAGGGCTGCATCGATTTTTCGCAGCCGCAGGCGCAGCTCTACGAGGAGCTTTCCTTGTCCGACGAAGCGCTGATGGAGGACTATCTCGCCTCCGGCACGCTTTCCGACGCGCAGATCGCGCCGCTCGTCTCGCACAGGCGGGTGTTCCCGTGCCTGTTCGGCTCCGCGCTGCGGCAGACGGGCGTGGACGCGCTTCTGGACGCGCTGGGCCGGTTCGTGGACGAGCCTGCGCGGGGCGCGGAGTTCGGCGCGCACGTATTCAAGATCGCACGCGATGAAAAGGGTGCGCGGCTGACGTTTCTGAAGGTCACGGGCGGAACGCTCACGGTCAAGCAGACGCTTTCCGGCGAGGGCTGGGAGGAAAAGGCCGACCAGCTTCGGCTCTATTCCGGCAGTAAATTTACGCTTTTGCAGCAGGCCACCGCCGGGACGGTCTGCGCCGTGACGGGTCTGAGCAAAACGATGCCGGGCGATGTGCTGGGCCGGGAGACGGCGGCACAGGCCCCGGTTTTGCAGCCGGTTCTGGAATACCGCCTGCTCTTAGAGGACGGCACGGACGCGGCGCTGGCGTATGGACAGCTGCGCGTGCTCGAAGAAGAGGATCCCGCGCTGCATCTGGTCTGGAACGCGCTGCTGCGCGAGATCCGCGTGCAGCTGATGGGGCCGGTGCAGATGGAGATTTTGCAGAAGCTGATCGAAGACCGCTTCGGGCTGAAGGTTTCATTTGACGCGGGGAATATTGTCTATCTTGAGACGATCGCCGCGCCGGTCGAGGGCGTGGGGCATTATGAGCCGCTGCGGCACTATGCCGAGGTGCATCTGCTGATGGAGCCGGCAGAGCCGGGCTCCGGCCTGCAATTTGACACCATGTGTCCGACGGACACGCTGGCGCTGCACTGGCAGCGGCTGATCCTGGCGCATCTGGCGGAAAAGGCACACCGGGGCGTGCTGACCGGCGCGCCGATCACCGATATCCGCTTTACGCTCGTCTCCGGCAAGGCGCATCTGAAGCACACGGAGGGCGGCGACTTCCGGCAGGCGACCTACCGCGCCGTGCGGCAGGGCCTCATGAAGGCGCAGTCTGTGCTGCTCGAACCGTGGTATGCGTTCCGCATGGAGCTGCCCGCGCCGAGCGTGGGCCGGGCGATCACGGATATCCAGCGGATGCAGGGCGAATATGAGCCGCCGGAGCAGGAAGGGGAACAGACCATTCTGCGCGGAAGCGCGCCTGTGCGGCTGCTGCGGGAGTATCAGACGGAGCTTACGGCCTATACAAGGGGCCGCGGACGCATCCAGCTGCGCGTCAGCGGCTACCGGCCCTGCCGGGAGCAGGAGCAGATCGTAAAAGAGCTGGGCTACGACCCAGCGCGCGATCTGGAAAATCCGGCAAGCTCCGTGTTCTGCGCGCACGGCGCGGGTTACGAGGTCAAGTGGCAGGACGTGGACGCGGCGGCGCACCTGCCGCTGCTTCGGCTCGGAGGCCCCGCGCGGCAGGAGCCGCAGCGGATCGTAAAATCCGTTGCGCCCGGCGGTGCGCCGGAGCTGGAAAAGGAGCTGCTGGCGATCTTTGAGCGCACCTACGGTGCGATTCGCCGCCGCGATGTGCTGCCGCAGATGATGCTGCGCAGCGAGGACAAGCGCGAATTTCTGCAAAGCCTCGGCCCGGCGGATGATTTCCTGCTGGTCGACGGCTATAACATCCTGTTTGCGTGGGACGAGCTGAAGGAGCTGGCCCGCACGAGCCTCGACGCGGCACGGCACGTGCTCATGAACCTGCTGTGCAATTATCAGGGCTACCGCGGCTGCACACTCATTCTGGTCTTTGACGCGTACAAGGTGCCGCAGGGGCTGGGGTCTGTGGAAAAATACCACAACATCCACATCGTCTATACCCGGCAGGCGGAGACGGCGGATCAGTATATCGAGCGCCTGAGCTTTGAGCTTCGCGGCCGCCGCCGCGTCCGCGTGGCGACGAGCGACAATCTTGAGCAGCTCATCATCCTCGGCCACGGGGCCGAGCGTATCTCCGCCCAGCACTTCCACGATGAGGTCTACACCGCGCAGGCCGAGATCGAGCGCATTCTGGCGCAGAACAATCAGAAGAACGCGAAATAAACTCCGGCCCGCAGGCTGTGACCTGCGGGCCGGTTCGTCATTCGCCCAGCGGCATGACGCCAAGCTGGACCTCGGCGATGGAGGCGAAGCCGTACAGATCGCCTGCGCGGACGGTGTACCAGCCATTGAAGTCTCCGAGCACCGTAACGGCTGTTCCGTTCGGGATCTGTGCCAGAACCTCCGCGTCCGTCTGCGGAAAGGAGCGCAGCGCCATATACCCGTTTTCGCCTGCGGCCTCGGCATCAAATTCGCTGCCCGGCGTCAGGAACGGAACGCCGAAATACTCCGTCACGCCGAGGGCCAGCGCCCGCGCAATCGCGTCCAGATTGCCCGTCAGCCAGTTCGCGTCCTCTGTGTTGTCGTGGTATCCCAGCTCGGTCAGAACCGCCGGAGCCCGTGTGCGGCGCAGCTCGCCGATGATCGTGGACGAGCGCGCCTGCACCCGGTCGGGAAGCGGATAGATGGGCTTGATGTTATCAACCAGAATGTTCGCCATGCGAAGCCCGGCCTCGCTCGTCGGATAATAGTAAATGTCCACGCCGCGCAGACGGCCTGACAGCGCCTGCGGCGCGGCGTTCGAGTGCAGCGCCAGATGGAAATCCTGCCGGGACGCGTTGGAATCGCGGATGGACTGCGCGGCGCTGCCGTCCGGGTCGTTGCGCGTGACGGTGATGCCGCTTGCGTGCAGATACGGCGTCATCTCATCGGCCAGCGCGTTCATCCAATAGCGCTCGTCGCCGGTCGTGATGTAGGGATTGAAATACTGCGTGGACGGACTCAAGAATAAAAATGGCATATGCCGGTTCCTGCCTTCCCTGATTTACTGGCATATTCTATGCAGACGCGGTTTTATTGTTTACAGTCTGCCGAGTTTGTGATACCATAGCTGTTAGACATGAAGGAGTTTGACGCTATGCAGTATATTATTCTGGATATGGAGTGGAACCAGCCGTGGCCGGGGTCATACAGCGCGAAAAAGGCGCTGCCGTCGCCGATGCGCGGCGAGATCGTGCAGATCGGCGCTGTGCGCATGACGCAGGAGCAGCAGGTCGCGGACGAGTTCCAGATCCTCATCCGGCCCAAATATTTTAAAAAAATGAACCGCAAGGTCGCCTCGCTGACCGGTATCCGCGACAGTCTGCTGCGCGAAAAGGGCGTGAGCTTTCCGGAGGCCGCCGCGCAGTTTGCCGCGTGGTGCGGCGAGGACTGCGTGTTTTTGACGTGGGGCTTTGACGATATCACGATCCTGCGGGAAAATCTCGCGGTGTTCGGTCTGGAGAGCGGATGGACGGCGCGCTGGTACAACGCGCAGCTGATCTTCAACGCGCAGACCGACGGCTCCGGCGCGCAGAAGGCGCTGTCGACGGCCATGCAGATGATGGACATCGCGCCCACCCGTGCCGCGCACGACGCGCTGGGCGACGCGTATCATACGGCGCTCGTCTGCCAGAAGCTGCGTCTCGCGGAGGGCATCGCCGCGTATGAGGCTGCCGTGCAGGCGCATGAAAACGGCTTCCACGGCGCTGAGCTGCCCGGCTGCGTGCAGCGGGCCGTGTTCCACGGCTACGCTGACAAGACCGCTGCGCTCGGCGCGATGAGCGGGCAGGAGAACCTTTGCCCTGTCTGCGGCGGGCAGATGACGGCGGGAAAATGGTATCCGCAGCAGGGACGGCGGTATCTGTCCCGCGCCAGATGCGAGGCGGACGGTGAATTTTACATCCGTATCCGGCTGGTGCAGGAGGACGGTGCGCTGCGCGTCAGCCGGCTGGTCTACGAGCCGACCGAGCAGGTCGCAAAGAGCTATGCCGCGCTCAGCCAGAAGCCCCGCCCACACCGCGCCCGCCGCCGCAGATTCGCCCGCGTCAAGCCAAAGCCGGCAGAACCGAAAAACGGATAAAAACGAGGGAAGGCTGCGCGGCCTTCCCTTGCTGCAATATACGCGTATATCCGAAATTCTGCTATGATCCTTGATCTGTCAAGCGCACGGAAACGGGGACGAATTGACATTTTTCGACTGGTCTGATAAAATAAAGGCGGTTCTTATCGAACCCCAAGGCTCCCGACGCAGACGGGCGGTTTGGCCTCCTCCGAAAGGAGGGATGTTTATGCCGATTACGATCACGTTCCATATTTTTGGGCTCACGGTCACCATCCGCATAAATGGCCGAAACCGCCACTCGGCAAAGTGACGGTTTCGAGATTTCTTGAAACGCTAACTTGATCCGAGGCCAAACCGTTCTTGCGGAAGGGGCCTTGGTTATTTTCATTATATCAGACTCTTCCGATTTGTCAAGCGCGCTGAATCGGACCTGTGCGCGGATTTATAAACCAAAGCGCCCTTCGGAAGAAGGGCGCTTTGCGGGTATCTTACAGATGGATCGCGGTGCCGGTTTTGCCTTCGATGCCGTCCTTGGCTTTTTCCAGGAGGGTGATGAGGGCGGTGCGGCCGGGCTTGGACTCGGCGAACTTGACAGCCGCTTCGACCTTCGGCAGCATGGAGCCGGGGGCGAACTGGCCTTCGGCCATGTACTTGCGGGCCTCCTCCGGGGTCAGCTCGTCCAGATTCTTCTGGTCGGGCTTGCCGAAGTTGATGGCGACCTTCTCGACAGCCGTCAGGATGATGAGCATATCGGCGTCAAGCTGCTCGGCCATGCACTCGGAGGCGAAGTCCTTGTCGATGACGGCGGGCACGCCCTTGAGGTGGTATTTGTCCTCCCACACGACCGGGATACCGCCGCCGCCGGCAGCGATAACGGCGTGCTTCGCGTTCATAAGTGCGCGAACCGTGGCGATCTCAACGATCTCCTTCGGGCGCGGACTTGCGACGACTTGACGCCAGCCGCGGCCTGCGTCCTCGGCAACATCGATGCCCTTTTCAGCGGCGAGCTTCTTGGCCTCTTCCTCGGTCATGAACGCGCCGATGGGCTTGGTCGGATGCTGGAACGCGGGGTCAGCCGGATCAACGGCGACCTGCGTCAGAACAGTCGCGCAGTGGATGCCCAGACCGCGGCGGTCAAGCTCCTCGCCGATCATGTTCTGCAGATCGTAGCCGATGTAGCCCTGACTCATGGCTACGCACATGGAAAGGGGCATGATGTCGCTCTTGGCCTGCTGCTTGTGGTAAGCGGCAAACGCGTTCTGGATCATGCCGACCTGCGGGCCGTTGCCGTGCGCGATGACGACCTCGTGACCGTCCTCGATCAGGTCTGCGATGGCGCAGGCCGTCGTCTTGACAGCCTGCATCTGCTCTTCTAGATTTTTGCCCAGAGCGTTGCCGCCCAGAGCGATCACAATTCTTTTAGCCATTTTATAATTCCTCTTGATACTGCAATGGCAGGAGCGGCGCTCCTGCCATATGCTTATTTGTGTAGTCAGAAGCGAATTAGAACATCTTGCGCTTGTTGTCAGCGGAGTCGAGGTCCATCAGAGCCTTGACCGGGTCCTTGACCTGAGCCAGGAAGATCATAGCGGCAATGATGTACGGCTTGTAGGAAGCCTGCTTGTACAGAGGCACCAGATAGCGGTCGAACACGGAGTTGTCGACTTCGCCCTCGGGGCAGGACAGACCGGAGATGTCAGCGGGCAGGCAGTGCAGGTACAGAGCCTTGCCGTCCTTCGTCAGCTTCATCATCTCTTCGGAGCAGGTCCAGTCCTTATGCTCGGCGTTCTGCGCCAGCAGTTCCTTTTCGAGCTCGTCGATGCCCTTCTGGTCGCCCTTGACGTACAGTTCGGAGCGCTTTTCCATCGCCTTGAACGGAGCCCAGGACTTCGGATAGACGATATCGGCATCCTTAAAGGCCTCAGCCATGGAGTTGGTCTTGTGGAACTTGGAGCCGGACTTCTCGCAGTTCTTGCGGGCGATCTCTTCGACCTCGGGGAACACATCGTATCCTTCCGGATGGGCCAGCGTGACGTCCATGCCGAAGCGGGTGAACAGGCCGATAACGCCCTGCGGGACGGACAGCGGCTTGCCGTAGCTGGGGCTGTAGGCCCAGGTCATGGCAACCTTCTTGCCCTTCAGGTTCTCAACGCCGCCGAAGTAGTGGATGACGTGCAGCATGTCGGCCATGCACTGCGTCGGATGGTCGACGTCGCACTGCAGGTTGACGAGCGTCGGACGCTGCTCAAGAATGCCGTCGCGGTAGCCTTCCTCCAGAGCGTCCATGAACGTCTTCTGGTACTCGTGGCCCTGATGGATGTACATATCGTCGCGGATGCCGATGACGTCGGCCATGAAGGAGACCATGTTGGCCGTCTCACGGACCGTCTCGCCATGGGCGATCTGGGACTTCTTCTCGTCGAGGACCTGCTCCTCGAGGCCGAGGAAGTTGCAGGCGGAGGCGAAGGAGAAGCGGGTACGGGTGGAGTTGTCGCGGAACAGGGAGATGCCCAGACCGGAGTTGAAGATCTTCGTGGACTTGTTGCGCTCACGCAGGTCGCGCAGAGCGTCGGCTACGGTAAAGACAGCGTCGATCTCGTCGTCGGTCTTGTCCCAGGTCCAGTAGAAGTCGGTCTTATACATATTGTTGATGTGGAGCTTCTCAAGATGTCTTGCCAGTTCAACAGTTTTGCTCATGTTCTTTCTCCTTAAAATATTATCGTATGCGTATTTCTTTCTGATGTGCCGGGCGGACAAAAGCATCCGCCCCTACAGCATTGGATTTTTACTTGATGTCGTTGCCGGTGAGCTCCTGACGGAAGGAGGTGGCGGAGCCGTCCTTGTTCTCGGGCTTATAGAGCATGGGAACAGCTGCGTACAGCGCGGCGCAGACGACCAGATCCTGCTTCCAGGTGATCTCGTTGGGGGCGTGTGCCTGAGACTCGGCGCCGGGGCCGAAGCC
>ENA-OYZN01000362-OYZN01000362.1-human-gut-metagenome-genome-assembly--contig:-NODE-362-length-22270-cov-5.310961_pt1 | contig 22270 bp, 15 predicted proteins | sample MGYA00243294_ERZ653483 | MGnify/ENA primary metagenome ERZ653483 (study PRJEB26926, sample SAMN06165155) | human gut metagenome | biome: ENVO:00009003; feature: ENVO:2100002; material: ENVO:00002003... | reverse complement strand
CAAGGCTATTCGTCGGCAGCGTCAGATGTGTATAAGAGACAGAAATATAACTATAACAGATAAACTTTTCTTAACAACATAAAACCTTTTCATAATTGTTATGCCCTTTCACGAAATTAATATTATATTAATTATACAATATAATTTAATAAAATACAATTGTTTTATTAAATTATTTAATATTATTCGTTTGATATCTATATACGTAATCACAACAGATATATTTTTGTTGCCTTTTTATAGAACTTTGTTATAATAAAAATAGAATTACGACCGGAGGATATTATGGATAAACGTGTGTGTATTTCTTTGATTATTTTCGTATTTATGATCGTATCTTCGTACATATTGGTATCTTTCCAGAAAGATACGCGGATCTACGCGCAAGATGAAGAATCAAACAAATTTACGGAAAACGGAAAGAAAGCGTATCGGATCATATCGGATACGGTATTTCAATTGGATTTCAGCGGAGATAAGACGTTGAAAGAATATAGCAGCGATGAAAGCGGATGGAAAATTTCTTCTACCTCCGGAGGTGAAATCCGGGACGGCCGATTTTATCCGAAGAAATCGATGGAATTTTCCGGAAGACTGATGCCGGGAGATGATTATGGCGCGGAAAATTCCATAATCGGTTTTGAACTTTTCTATGAAGGTGGAACGGTTCAGGTGGGTCTGCGCAAAATTTTGGATACAGACAAGAAAGCGGATTCCGGAATCTGGTTTACATTGAAAGAAGATTCTATATTCATTGAAGAACAGAGCAGCGATATAAAAATAAAAGTTATGCCATTTGGTGCAAACGGCATTCCGAAGGCCGCGGCATTTACTTTTAAAGATACGCATGACATGATTTCCTTGTCTATGAAGGAAGGGGATACAGAACGGCAGCTGCTTTCCGTAAAATACACCGAAAATGATATTACAGTTTTTGATGCGGACGGGAATGCGTTGGAAGAAGCGGCAGCGCACAATAACATCCCTTTAAACGGATATTTTACCATCGCGCTGAAATCGTTTGACGGCGCAATCGATAATCTGCATTATAACCGATGTGAGATTGATTCCTCGCTCCCAGAGGCGAAGCAGCGCACTGTGGACTACAGCTCCTGGGTGGCTTCCGATGATTTGGGCAGAGTGACGCCGCTGAACAGTGAGGCGGGAAACAAAAAGCAAGAAAAATATGTGGGATTATTTTATTTCCTCTGCAATGAATATACGGGGACCCCGCGGGAAGTCCGGGATTTTACGCGGATGTATTTGAATCACGGGGTAGATTATATTAAGGAACATATTAAGACTTCGCCGGGAGGCTATTGGGCCGAGCCGTTTTTTGGTTATTATATTAATTCAGATGAATGGGTTTACCGGAAACATGCGTATATGCTGCAACAAGCCGGCGTAGATTTTATTTTCCTGGATATGTCGAACGCTGTTGTGTATGAGAAAGCGCATGTGCTGCTTTTTGATACATGGCTAAAGATTCGGAGAGAAGGCGGACAGACGCCGCAGATCGTATGCATGACCGGCGATATGCCTGCGACGCTCGTGACGGATCTGTATACTTTAATGGAAACGATTTATTCCAAACCGGAATACGAGGAGCTCTTTTTTATGTGGGAAGGGAAGCCCCTTATTCTTGGGAATAATGATACACCGGACGGAGACACGTGGAGTGTCTCGACTGGTAGCACGCCGCAGAGCAAAGATGCATTCTACGAGCTGATCGGCAAGAATAAGAGAGTTGCAAAATATTATTCAAGTGGACAGTTCGCGAAAGATTTGGAGAAATTCACGGTGCGAAAATGCTGGGCGTGGCAGTCTGATAAACACGACGGCTATTGGGATTGGTTGTCGGAATCTCCGCAGCCTTTTGGAAAAGACTTCAGCGGGAAAGAAGAACAGATGGCGGTGACGATGGGGGTACATGCGCATACAAATAAGGGACGGAGCTATGTGAACGGTGATGCGGAATACGATCGGAATGGCGATTTCGGTTTTTCCTATGGAAAAGCACAATATGGCCTTTTATTTGAAGAACAGTTTCAATATGCGCTTGCAAAAGATCCGCAAGTCATCATGATTACAGGATGGAACGAATGGTATGCTGGCGTGCATGACTCTCCAAACCCAGAGCAGCTGACAGGCGGGACATTGACGCCGGGGCGTTACCTGGTAGATCAGTTTACGCCGGAGTACAGCCGTGACGGCGAGCCGATGAAGCTCCGCGATGGGGTAGGATTCGGGGATAATTATTATTACCAGATGGCAAACTATATCCGTTTGTTTAAAGGGATCGACGCAGTGCCTGTTGCGGACGGCACGGAGGTTGAAATTACAATGCGGGATGCGGATACGGATTCGGCTGCGTGGGAACGGGTAACTCCTGCATATATGGATACTGTGGGCGATACAGCCTTCCGAAACCAGATTTCGTTCCAGAGCGAGTATCGCTATCAGAACAACACCGGCAGAAATGATCTGGATACGGCGAAAGTTACACAAGATGGCGAATATTTGTATTTCCACGTTACGACAGTGAATGAACTTGTGACGGCGGATGATGTGTCATGGATGAATCTATACCTCGATATCGACAATGATCCTTCCACAGGATGGGAAGGATACGATTTTGTTTTAAATAGAAGCAGAGATGGTTCTTCCGTATCGATAGAGAAATTTATCGAGAATTCTTGGCAATTTGAAACGATCGGCAGTGCGGAATATTTACTTGGCACAAAAAGTTTCACAATTAAGGTTTCAAAAAGCATTTTGCAGAATGCCGTTCCGAATGTGAATTTTAAATTGTTCGGATTTAAATGGGCAGATCATTCCGTTACGGATGGAGATGTGATGCGTTTTATGGATCTCGGTGATACGGCGCCGAACGACAGGTTCAAGTTTCTTTATACAACAGAGAAACTTCCGGAAATGAAGACGGGGCGTTCTCTTTCCTGGATTACAATTCTGTGCATCTGTCTTGCAGCAGCTGCATTCCTGGTATGCGGTGGGGTTTTCCTATCGTGGCGGTTTCGGAAGAAATAAAGGGAGGGCTCCATCAAAAATCCGGAACGATTCCTGTTTTTTATTTTATTTGCAAAGAATCGGGTAGAGCAAAATTCTGCCATATTCCGCGGGATTTGTCGCATTTTTAGGAGAAAAATGTTGAAATCCCGCCAGTCTTTGCAGGATTAGGAATCTTCTGTTTTGTGAATATAAAAAAATTTAAAATCAATCTACAAATCCGTTCGAGCACAAAAACAACCAAAACAACCGGGGCAAATTCCTATTGCCTGGGCGAAATTTTTTAAATCAAAATGCAACGGATCTGCTTTATTCTTTCAAAAGACCGAGCTCCGCTACATACGGGGAAGCGTTATTTACGTCGCAAAGGAGAATAAAACGCCCTCTCGTAAGGGACATGGCTTTGCATAAAAGATTGCGCTCGCCGGAGGATTGGAAAGAATCCGGGCGGCGCAGCAGCAAATCAGAAATATTGTTCAGGCCAAGACGTTCATCCGGGAACCCAAAGTTTGTATATTTTGTATTGCACCAGATGACAACGTCATATTTTTTTTGCGCGCAGAATATCGGCCTACAATCGGTATTCTTACGATCTCCAATACAACCGGCAAAAAAGGCGACGTCTGCGTCATATCGACAGGCGATCAATACGGATTGATTCTCAGGAAGCGACGCAAGCAGCTCCGTAAATTTTTCACGGATATTTATTTCATTATCGTAATGAATCAACACCAGTTCGATTTTTCCTGACGCCCCTTCGGAGGAATCCGTATTCAGGCACAATGGATCATATTCCATATAACTGCTGCCATTCAGAGCAAAAGTACGCATTTTGCTGAAAATTTCTTTGGGCAGATCGAATACACGCGTACATTCGAATTCATCGAATCCCGGGAAGAAACGGCCAAAATCCTGCATATAAACAGGATCCGCTCCATAACGTCCCACCATGGAGCACCAGCCACAGCCAGCTGCGACGATGCCACATCTGCAATTTTCGGAAAGTTCCGTAACTAGCCGGATCGCACAGGAATTCATATTTTCCAGATCGTCAAGAAACAGATAGCGGTATTCCAGCGGAGCCTTGTAATCGGAAAGAACATTTGCAGCACGTGTCACAATCCGATAATCGTCGCAGGGAACCTTTGCAAGGTAATCATTATAAAATGGCAGAATCAATGACATAAGGCGTTCGCGCCTTTTATAAAGCGGCGCCGCAGTTCTACTTTTCGTTCTGCTCAGTGTAAGAATCTCTTCTTCCGTCAGATCCGATGCGAGAATCGCTTCGGTGCTGTAACGGATGCTTTCCGCAAGAATTGTCAAAAAAGCAGGATCAGCATTCAAAATTGCTTTGAACAGGACTTGATCGCTTTTGATATTGAATTCTACGCCGTGTGAAGAAAGGCCGGCCTGCAACTTCGGCAGCATACCACCAGAATGTTTGTCTCGTGTATAACATTCGATGAGAGGAATTTCTGCCTCTTCATGAATTTCCCGGACCGCGTGAATCGATTCCCAGTATTGTTTCGTAATATTTTCTTTTTGAGAGAAAGACAGCACGCCTTCTTCCGCAGTATTTCCGTCCTCGTCGATTTGATATACATTAATGCAGATATGATAGTCTTTTAATGTAAAATCCGGCTTATATCTTGTACGCGCGCCCTGTACCATCGCATCTTCCGAAAACGGCGCGTGGTATTCATATTCTACGCCAAGCGCAAACAGAAAATTTGCAACGTCCAGTTCCTCATAAGATTTCAGCTTCTCACCTTTCAAGGAAATAGGCGGAAAGAGCGCGATATATTTTTCATATTCCTTATAATCTTTATATTCAAACGCTGTGTGTCCAGCACTGTGAAATTTGAAATAATAATCGATCAGGCGGCTTCGGTAGGAAGCTTCCACAGACTTCTCTGCGAGAAATTTTTCGATCATTCCCGGTAAAATATCTGCTTCCGGGCTTTTATAGCCCGCAGGAACACCGCATTCTTCCAATATTTTACAAGCAAAAGCGGCAAACCCTTTCAAATCCCCGCCGCGGAGAAACATAAAATCTTTCCCCTCGCAAAGACCACGATTTTTAATATACGATATCTTCGCTTTCAGCGCGGTGGTTTTTCCCGTCGAAGGCGCTCCACTGATCAAGATTCTGCGGTTCTCCGCCAATATTGCGTCAATCTGATATTCCGTCGGTTTTGCATCAATTACGCGACGAAATGCCTCCTGTGCCGCCCACTCGTGTCCTGCAACTGCTTTGCGATTATGGGCGGTACGCTTTTTATCGATATGGTCATACATTGCATCCATTTTTCCAAACGGTTCGAGATATTGGCGCGGCAGTTTTTTCTTTTCAATCATCCCATCTTTCAAATAAGAAGAGGCATCATCGTGGAGGCGGCTGAATTTATTTTTCCAGGCAAGGACCGTTTGAATATCCACATAAGTCGAAGAATTCCTGAATATTTCCTGATATTCTTGTTCCGCGATGGATATTTTACGCTTCAAATCTTCCAGAAAGGCGCTGAATTCTTCTTTCTCCTGTTTCCTGAGTTTAAAATATTCCGAAATTCTACTTGCCATACGCTGCTGCTCCATTTCTTTTCGCTGTTTTTTTTATTATACACAGGGTAAAATGCGTTTGCAATATACAAGAAATGTGGAATCTTACTGTATTCTTACCATTTTACGTATAAAGAATACAGTTAGTTTTTATTTCATCCGGACGCGGAACAGATAAAAACTATGCTCCGGAAGATCACAGATCAGACGGTGCTGCGCGGCGTCAAATTGAAATGTTTTCGTTTCTGTAAATGCATGTGACGTATCCGTTGCCAGGCATGTGATGCCGGCAATCCTGCGGCCGGAAGCAGGCGCAAGTGTGCATACGACTTGAACCGGTACGGGATTCATATTTGTAACCAGAATGGCAGCGGCTTCCCCTTCTTCGCTGATTGCTGCCAGGGGAATGATATCTTTCTCATCAGGCACGGTACAGGCCGCCTGGTTTTGCAGAAGATAAAGTTCGTTGAATGCCGCGAACGCATAGTATGATTTAAATACCGTGCGGTGGATCGGATCGAAGAGACCGCCGTAATTTGCATGGACCTGCGCGTCATAATACATCATTTTATCAATCGGCGTGTTCTGCATAGCGCATAACATTCCGGAAATGTATGAAGCATCCTCGATTGTACCGCGAAGATTTGGTCCCATATTCCACTCATTCAAAATATTTTCCGTTTTCGTAAAACCATACGCATCGAGTACCTCGCGTGCGTATTGCGCATAGGAGATGTTCTTTTCGATCGTCATATAACTGTGCCAGGAGAAAAAGTCCAATGGACTTTTGTGTTCTGGGGAAGTGATATATTTCAGAAAGTCATGGAAAAATTCTAGAAAATATTCCACCCTATGAGAGGAATTTGCATTTGCTGAAAATGCGGAATCGGAGATGGCATAAAATCCGCAACTGGCGTATCCGCCGATCTTCAAATGTGGAAATTGTGATTTTAAAGCGTTGGATGTTATTTCATAAAGACGAAAAAATTCTTCTTTTGTGCCCTTCCACATCGGGTTGTCGCGGATATCCGGCTCGTTATCCGGCTCGTTCCAGATTTCCCAATACTGAATTCCATAATGAAATCCGTCCGCCCAACCTTCATTGTAATGCCGGATAATACCGGCGCAGATCTCAGCCCACTTCTGGAAATCTGCGGGGGGATAGATATTATATGCGCGAATATAATGTTCACATTCAATTGATGCTCCGAGTCTGTAAAATGGTTGTACGTTCTGCTTCTCCAGCTCCGCAATCAGCCAGTCGGTGAACGCGAAATCATAAGAATCCGGATCGGCGGGATCGGCGTTGAAATCCCGGAAAATATTCGCGATATCTACAAAACATCCGCCGCCGTAATTTCCGCCAGTATCATGCAGCCGAGAATACGGAATCCCTGCCTCGCCCAGATAATGGAACAACATATTATTGCAGCCGAGCAGCGGTGCATTCCCGACACCATGCATCGGTTTGATTTTACCTATTTTATTATTGAAATCCACATGAAATGACGTCATTTTTTTCTCCCTTATTAATTGTTCGTGTATATTGATCAATTGGATCCGCTCATGTTTTTGCCGGCCGGTATAGCGTACATCTGATTCCCGCAAGTTTGCTCCGATGAATTTGCAAAACCTAACGATTCAGAATAGCATATATACGTTTTGTTTGCAATAAATATTGAATTATGCTATGATACCCCCTGTCTTTAAAAGAATAATGGGGTGAAGCGCATGGTGAGCAAAAACATAGTAATTGATTTTACCGAACCGCGCGGCGGAACGTTTCAAAAATATAATCTACTGTATTCTTCTAAGCTACCTATAAAGGGAAAGATATTTTATAATATTCCTGGGGATGTGTACTGTGAAAAGTTTTTCCTGGAGGCCGGGGAGCATAAAAAATTTTCTTCCTATATAGACAACTCCCTGAATGGTGCGTGCGCTTCAGACATTTATAGACTCGAATTTTTACCCGTAGGGGAGGGAGATGCAGCATTTTCGTTGCAGAAAATTGATACGGAGAAACCAGAGCCGATCGGAAATATAATCTCCCTTGAAAACGAACGGTTTCGGATCAGCGCTGATTTACACAGAGGCGGCGGATTATGCGAAATTGAGGATAAACAAAACAGCGACGGATTGAAAAATCTTCTGAATTGCTATAGTACCAGGCGCCTGATTCAACAGTCTTATTATGGCACGGTGTATCCTCCGTATAGCTGTGAGACATATGAAAATTCGAGATGGCCTTATAATCCCGTACAAGGGGGAGACCGATATGGAAACAAGAGCAAAATCGTTGATTATAACGTTTCAGAGGACTGCCTTTATGTAAAATGTCAACCGATGGATTGGGCGCAAGACAATCGAATCAGCCCCAGTTATATGGAGAACATATATCAATTAGCAGAAGATTATATCCGCGTGAGCAACCGGTTTATCGATTTTTCGGGTTATGAACATAGAATGTCGCAGCAGGAACTCCCTTCGTTTTATGTAATCAGTTATCTTGATTATTTTACATTTTACAATGGATCAGCACCCTGGACGGAGGATGCGCTGACAGGAAAAGGACGTCTTGATTTTTGGGAAAACCAGGGTTATTTCGGAAATCGTTATTTTAATGTACAGGAAGGAAATACAGAAACGTGGTGTGCGTGGACGGCGGGAGAACTGGGTTTTGGAATCGGTTTATATACGCCGGGTGTAGAGTTCCTTTTTGCCGAGCATTGTGGATTTAATGCTTCTAAAGATCCTGCGGATGACGCCTGCAATTACGCGGCGCCGATTTGCACGCTCTGTCTGGAATCTTATAAACCGCTGGAATATGGTTATCTGATTACGACGGGCGATTTGCCGTCGATCCGGGAGACTTTTACGAAATATAAAGATTTCCAGGTGAATGTTTCATTCCGGGAATTTATCCAGAAAAATAATTTGTGAAAAGAAGATCGGTTTATATGAAAAATACAAAAATTAAACTGCTGAGCGCTATTTTGTGCGGAGCGCTTCTGCTGATGGATGGTTGTGATACGCGACAGAAGACAGTCGGTCTAACGCAGCACGCGAACGAAAGGGAAGCTGTTATGATAGAAAATAATGTGCATCTAGATCAAATTGTTACGAAAGCTTCTTTTGAGATTCCAAAGGATTTGAAAGACCAGAAGTCAGATTTTACGATTCCTGTTTTGTTTACAGACGGATGTGTGCTTCAGGCGAATATGGCTGTGCGCCTATGGGGAACGTGTGTTTCTGACGGAGGGATCGCCGTGCGCCTGACAAAGGAGAACGGCGGATTGTCGAAAGTATTTTACGGAAAGACGGAGAATCATTCTTTTGAACTTTTTATTGAGGGACAGAATTACGGCGGACCGTATACGCTGGAGTTTATTTCTGAAAGCGGCAGCCGCTATGAAATAAAAGATATTTTATTCGGGGAGGTTTACGTACTCGGCGGACAGTCGAACATGGGATGGGCACTGGGACAGTGCTACGACGGGAATGTGAATAAAATGTTGTATCAAGACATGATTGCTTCTTGTGAAAATTCGGAAATCCGCGAAATGCTGATATGGCCGGTCAGTTCCAAAACGCCGGTGGAGACACTTTCTAGCTGCCGGGGCTGGCGTAGCATTACGCCCGAAACGGTGAAAGAAGTTAGTGCTGTGGGATATTTTTTTGCACGTCGATTTTATGCGTTACTGAATGTGCCGGTCGGTATCGTTTCTGCCTGCATGGGAGGCACTCCACTTGATGCGTGGGTGATCGGTGGTGAATGGTATAATGGGCAAGTCAATCCAATCAAAAAGATGACGGTCCGCGGTGTTTTATGGTATCAGGGAGAGGGAGATCCTGTGAATTACGGGGAACGTCTTGCGGCACTGATCGGTCAGTGGCGGAACGCGTTTGACAACCCGGGCCTTCTGTGGGCTACGGTGCAGCTTCCACGTTACGTTAACGAGGCTTCTTATTATACCAGCAGGGATGAGGATAAAAAGGCGGGTACGTTGGTAGCGCATTATACATATTGCGTTACAATTGATACAGGCTTGTATCCAGACATGGCGGCGGAGGGCGATACGCTGAACGCAGACGGAATTCACCCATATGAAAAAGAACCGGTCGGTACACGTCTTGCGGATGCTGTGATTGGCGCTTTCTACGGAAAACCAGGTTTATGGACATCTCCGTATGCAGAGAAGGCGGTGGCCAATGATGACGGAAGTGCAACAGTAACTTTTGCAAACGTAGGGGCGGGTTTACTTCTGGAGGGAATCGCGGGCTTCGAACTGGCAGGCGCAGACGGGAAATTCTATGATGCAGTTCCTACACTGGTCTCTGAAAACGAAATTTCTTTAAGGTGTGATGATGTGCCTTCGCCTGTTATGGTACGTTATGGATATAAAAATTACAGTACGCTGATCGAAGGACCCGTTACCAGCTGCGCGCAGTCCGTGTGTGTTTACAATACAAAACCGGAGAGCGCTGAAGCAAAAGCATATCCGGCGGAGCAGTTTACCATTTCTCTGAAATAATTTTTTCAAAGGCTTCGCGCAGTTTCGACTGGGATGTTACTACGGAGCCTTGAATCATTTCTGGGCGTCCGCCGCACGCGGCGCCGAGCATTTCACGTAAGGAACCGGCAACAGCACGCAGATCTGCGCTTCGGGAACCCATTACGAAACGATAGGCTTCTTTCTCTCCCGGCTCCGGCGCACAGACAGCGCAGATCCCGGCAGCCCTTTCGGTCAGCAGATTTACGAATGCACGAAGATCGTCAAAAGAACCTTCTTTTTCAAATAAAATAGTATTTCCGGAGCGAAAGATGCAATGTTCTGCACGAAGCAAATAATAATTGCGATAAACTGCAGATTTTTCCGCTTTCAGAAGGCCGATTTCATTTTGCAGCTGCGTGATGCGGTTGCACAGATCATCCGGTTTCGCCGAAAGGGAAGCGGAGAGCGCTTTTACCTGTGAAAAACGATAGGAAAGCTCTGCAAAAGCTCTGGATCCTGCCAGCATGCCGACGCGTGTTCCGCCTTTATATTTCTGAAATCCTGTGATCTTAATTAGGCCGATTTCTCCTGTATGCCCGACATGCGGCGCACAGCAGGCACAAACATCCACGCCTTCGATTTCTACAAGGCGGATGGTAGTATTCAGTTCCTTTTTGCTTCTGTAATGAATCTTTTCCAGCGAACCCGGTTCATGGAATGTTATTTTAACGGGAAGATTTGCATAAACAGCCTGATTCGCCCGCTTTTCTACTTCTGAAAGCTGCTCTTGAGATAAGATCCCGTTAAAATCCATGGTGATTTCATCGCTTCCCATATGGAATCCGACATTGTCATATCCGTAAAGCGCGTTTACCGTGCCGGAGACGATGTGCTCCGCAGTGTGATTTTGCATATCGGAAAAACGTTTTTTCATATCGACAACTCCTTCTACGAGGCTGCCTTTTGCGATCGGCGCGGCAATTGTATGATAAATGACGGATCTTTCGGAATTTGTACGGAGCCCGAGAATCGGCTGGCCGCCGAGTGTTCCACGGTCGGAACTTTGTCCGCCGCCTTCGGGAAAGAATGCAGTCCGATCCAATACGATTTCGTAAAATCCGTTTCGATCTACTTCACAGCTGAGAACCGTCGCCGTAAAATTTCCACAATGTCCGTCTGTTTCGTATATTTTCATAATAGGCCTCCTGCTCATAACACGGGTATGTCTTACATTTTACCATATTGCGCGGCAGTTTCGTAGAGATAAATATTTCTTTTCACCTGGAGAAACTGTGCTATAATACGCCGGGTGATATTTTATGGCAAGAGATCTGACAAGAGGAAATCCTTTCAAATCGATGCTGCTGTTTTCCCTGCCGATTCTGGTCGGGAATATATTCCAGCAGTTGTACAATATGGCTGATACAATTATCGTAGGAAATACAGTTTCTTCCGACGCGATGTCCGGTGTCGGATGCACAGGCGCCGTAAGTTTCCTTGTCCTTGGACTGGTATGGGGTCTCACTGCCGGATTTGCGGTCAGAACAAGTCAGATGTACGGGGCGAAAGATTATTCCGGGATGCGGAAGAGCGTGGCGGTATCTTTAGAACTGTGCGTCGCAATGACGGTCCTTTTGACTGCGAGTGCTGTCCCGCTTACAGGGCCGTTGCTCCGCATGATGAACACGCCGGTTCAATACTTCGATTATGCGTATTTTTATTTAATAACAATTTTTGGTGGCATTGGCGCTACGATTTTATATAATATTGCGGCAAGTACCTTGCGAGCAGTAGGAGACAGCAGAACCCCGTTGATTTTTCTGATCTTTTCGGCTATCTTGAATGTGGGACTTGATTTTGTCTGTATTGTTTTTCTTCGGATGTCGTATACGGGGGCCGGTGTGGCGACGATTGCAAGCCAATTTATTTCCGGGGCTGCAAGCCTGCTCTACATGTTCAAGGCCTATCCAGAACTGAAACCACGGAAAGCCGACTGGATTCCCGATTTTAAAATGATTCAGGGACATATTTCGCTTGGTTTGCCAATGGCGTTGCAATTTTCTATTACGGCGATCGGCTGCATTTTCCAGCAATCGGCGCTGAATTCTCTGAACGACAGCATGCCTGGCGTCGTTACAGCGTATACAGCGGCGACGAAAATTGATAATATCGCTTCTCAGACTTTTGTTGCGCTGGGTACCGCTTTGGCTACATATGCGGGCCAGAATTACGGTGCGAAAGAATACGGACGGATTAAGGACGGCGTTTTTGCCGGCATGGTTTACTCTGTGGTATCATGGTTCCTCGGTATGGCATTTTGTATTGGCCTTTCAAAACCGCTTACTGCGATGTTTTTGAACAAGGACATCGGTGAGGCGGCGCTGTATTACGACGATATGTTAGCGTATTCCAAGGAATTTCTGGTTTATCAGAGTGTTTTCTATCTTGCTCTGGGGATTATTTTCGTATATCGGAATGCGCTTCAGGGGATCGGACGCTCTGCACTGACGATGATTGCCGGCGTCACGGAGCTAGCTGGACGCTCTGTAACCGCATTTATTTTTGTAAAATATATCGGTTATACGGGTGTTTGTCTTTCGAATCCGGTGGCATGGGTTGCTGCGGATCTTTTCCTGCTAGCTGCTTACTATGGGATCATGCGAAAACTTGGCGGGAAACGTACACTTTCGTTGCGAACGTTATTTCATCGCGCCGGACAATAGGGGTGTTTCTTCAACCAGTTTACAGTGTCCCGGACCGTCAAATATATATCGCGCGGGCTGTATTGCCCTGCTGCAGGACTGGATCGACCGGGGGATGACGAGACTTATGATAAAATTGCTGCGGCGGCAGAGACGATCATGAGGAAAGGCATCGGGTTTTTAGAGAAATAATCGCGATAAGAATCGCGAACTTTTAGAAAAGAATCAAAACAGAATAACAAAAGATGAGAAGTCCTGTGGATCGCGAAAGAACCGCAGAATTTTTTTGAGTGTTGATCGTAAATGCTTTTGCAGAAGAAGAGCACCTTTTCGAGACTGCGGGGGGTTCTTCAGAAGTTTCCGGGGAGGAAGGGAGCCCGTCGGAAGCCGCCGTCATTTTGGGAGAACTCGTGGAGAAACGGACGGCAGATACAAAATATTACCGGATGAGCGACGGCACGTATCAGGTCCTGCAATACCCGCAGGCGGTGCATTACGAAGCCGGAGAGCGGATCAGCCGGACGATAACGGGAGAGAACGGTCAGGCAATAACGACAAGATACATCTATAATGGAGGAATCCTGGCGGGACAGAGCTGGGACGACGGAAAAACGCTTGAATTTTACTATGACAACAACGGAGAGTACTTTGGATTCCGGTATAACAATGCGGAGTACTATTATTTGCGGAATGGACAGAATGATGTAACGGGAATCGTAGACAGCACAGGCGTAGTTGTAGTAAAATATTCCTATGACGCGTGGGGGAAGCAGCTAAGCGTGACAGACGGAGCGGGGAATCCGATCACGGATGCAGATCATGTGGGAATGATCAACCCGATTCGGTACAGAGGGTATTGCTACGAAACAGAGACGGGCTACTACTGGCTGAAGACGCGGTATTACAGCTCGGAAATGCAAAGGTTTCTAAATGCGGATGGGTATATTTCTACAGGACAGGGCATGTTGGGAACAAATTTATTTGCCTATTGCGGGAACAACCCGGTGAATAGGTTTGACCCAACAGGGAAATCCTGGGTTTCCACTATAGTTGCTGTAATTGTTATAGTTGCCACTGTAGTCGCTATTCTTACAAATTTCGAATCTATGCCTACACCGGTTCCTCCTGTTACTGAACCTTCTATTCCGCCCGGTGGAACATCGGTATACAAAGGAACTCCACGAATATGTACGGATGGATCTGATGGAACAAAGGTTCCAGATGCTTATTGGCAACCGTACACAGCTTTGTCTTTGTGGACAGCGACAACAATAACCACCCTCGACGCATATCAAATGCCCTATGTTGTTATGCCCGGGGTTGGATCGGCAAATAAGGGCGACAAAGCTATTCTAATAAATTGGGATACTGGTCAGTCCGTTACATGCATTGTAGGAGAAGTAGGTAATGCAGCAAAAGGTTGGGGTGAAGTGTCAATTGCTGCTATTTGGGCTACAGGTTATCCCGGACATATGACGGCTAACCATGCTTCAGGAATAAGTAGTAACTATGAAATCATTTTATATCCTGGAGTTTCCTATGGCTATGATTGGAGTTGGGGATGTAGAAAGATCGAGAGGTAAGAAAATGAAAAAAATATTATTGTGTATAGTTTTATGGATCCTATTAATAACAGGTTGTAGTAGTCCTTCTTCAATAACTTCCGAGGTTTCATCAAACAAACCGCTATCACCTTCCGATATACAAATTGATTATTTGTGCGAAGATAATGAAAATGGATATTATTATGAGGAAACATCTTCAGGATATGAACTTTATCGGCAAAGAAAAAAAGATTCTGAAAAGACTCTGATCCGGCGAGAGGATCTTATATATAATTTAACACTTTTTGATAATTGGCTTTATTATGTTGCGGCGGATCAGAATATTTGTCGAGTTATGAAAGATAGTGAAAATTATTCAATCGTCCTGAACTACGAATCGTTACAAGGATATGCTGACGAACCGGTACTCAGTTTGCATATTGTGGATAATCTCCTTTTTATTCAAATGAGTTTTGCACTTTATCGTTATGATTTGCAGACTAAAAAAATAGATGAAATTTATTATGATGCCCGTCATATTGGCGTCTTGAAAAATGATATTTATTTTTCCGGTAGAGATGCGACAATTTATAAAATGGATGTTCATGATGATGAGCCAAAAGCCATATTACAACCAGAAATAAATGGAGATCACAAAGAAGAATGGAAAAATCTTTATAAAAACTTTATCCTTGTTGATGGCATCCTGTATTACTATAAACGCAATCCGGATGGATTATATCGCTATCAGAATGAGGAAAGTGTGTTAATCGACGATCATTCTGGTATTAATGAAATTTCTCTTTATGAACACGATAAAATGCTATATTATATCATTCAGCATGATGAAACAGTCAAACTTATGAATTATAATCCTAAAGATGGACAAATAACGGAAGTAGCGACTTGTAACAACTATAGTAGTGGATCTAAAATTAGAGATGGTTATTTCTACTATTGGGATTTAGCAGGCAAAGAAACGCGAGTGCAAATTTCATATGAATTGTAGAATATTATGATCAGAGCGGACAGCAGCCGAAAATTTGTAAAGGCGACTTATTTCATACATTATGGGCGGAGCCGATTTTTGTTGGCTCCGCCCATTCGTAACGATTCTTGAAATGGCCTCGCGTTACTTGGAAGAAACGTAATATCCATTTCAAGTCAAGAGCATCCGAAGATTTCCGGAAAATATTTTGCTCAGCTGAATTTCACCGATTTTGCCCATTTTTGAAAATCGGGTAGAAATTTGTCAAAGTCGTCTACTTCACATGCAAATTGGATCAGCCAATATGCATCCGTTCCTTTAAATACAGTTGCATAGTATTTATAATCTTTCCCGTTATTACTCTTTTCATAAGTAAAATATACAAGCCCGTCTTCTTCTGCGGCTGTTGCTGTGAGCGAGTTGGCAGTGATGACCAGTTTTGCATATTCATTCAGCGTCATATTTTCGTATTCCGTTCCTTTGAAAAGTGAAAATTCTTCCTTCAACATAGTAACGATTGACTTCATAGACACATAATATGCCGTCTGCGATACGAGCTCCTGCTCTGTAAACTCGTCGGTGAGCGTGATTGTCGCGCCGCTTTTTGAAAAATCTTTTTCCTTGGCTTTACCGAACAGCCCGCAGGAACAAAACGACAGTAACAGGACCATGCATAATAACAATAATGAGATTTTGTATGTCTTTTTCATGATTGCCTCCTAATGTAAATTTACAGTATCAATTATATTGGATGTTAGGGCATTTTTCAATTCCTATTTTAGTAAAATCGCTCGTACAATTTCGCCTGAATTTTGTGCGAACATTCTATATTGAATAAAAGATCAAACGGGAGTAATATCGGAAGGAACCAGGATTTCAAGCAGAAGGGAGACAGACATGAAAAAAGAAACGGAGAAGCAAATCCATCCGCTCCCTCCATTTTACAGAGCGGATTCCCGGATTCTGATTCTTGGAAGCTTTCCGTCTGTAAAATCGCGAGAGCAGCATTTTTTCTACGGGCATCCGCAAAACCGATTCTGGAGCGTCACGGCGGCCGTATTTGGCTGTAGTACGCCGCATACGGTGGAGGAAAAGAAATTATTTCTGGAATCAAATCAAATTGCATTATGGGACGTGATTGCGTCCTGCGAAATAAAAGGGTCATCCGACAGCAGCATTCAAAATGCGCTGCCGAATGACCTTGGCATCATTCTGGAACATTGTACGATCCACAAAATATTTATAAATGGTAAGACGGCAGAGCGATTATATTGGAAATATCTCTTTCCGCAGACGGGAAGGGAGGTCGTTTGTCTGCCTTCCACGAGCCCGGCAAACGCTGCCTGGTCGCTCCCCCGCCTGATCGAGGCCTGGAGTGTTCTCCGAGAAGAAACGTGAAATTACTTATGACGCCTGTTCGAACTGGCTGTTGTATAGCTCTGCATAGAAGCCGCCCTTCTCCAAAAGTTCTTCGTGGCTCCCCTGCTCAACGATATCTCCGTCATGCAGCACAAGGATCATATCGGCATTCTTGATTGTAGAAAGACGATGGGCGATTACGAAACTTGTACGCTTCTCTGTTAGTTTATCCATGGCTTGCTGTGTGATGATTTCCGTGCGCGTATCGACGGAGGAGGTAGCCTCGTCCAGAATCAGCATCGGGCTATTCTGGATCATAGCACGGGCAATCGTAAACAGCTGCTTTTGTCCAGATGAAATCGCGGTATTGTTATCCAGCATCGTATCGAAGCCATGCGGCAGTGTTTTAATAAAATGGTAGATGCCGCATGCTTTACACGCATTCACCATATCGTCTTCGGACACGTCGTGGTTGTTATAAAGCAAATTCTCACGTACTGTGCCTTCGAAAAGCCAGGTGTCCTGCAGTACCATACCGAATAGACTGTGCACTTCCTGTCGATTTATCTGATCGATCGGAATGCCGTCGATGAAAATCCTTCCGCTGTTCAAATCATAGAAACGCATCAGCAGATTTACGAGTGTCGTTTTCCCGGCGCCCGTTGGACCGACGATCGCGACTTTCTGACCTGGTTGAACGGTAACGGAAAAGTCCTTAATGATGATATCGTCAGGTTTATCGGGGTAGCTGAAGCATACATGGCTGAAAACGACCTCTCCTTTAATATTTTCAATTGTAGCTGTTTTGGAGGATTCGTCCGGTAATTCTTCTTCCTCTAAAAACTCAAATACACGTTCAGACGAAGCGGCGGCTTGCTGTAAATTCGTCATCGATTGTGCGATCTGAGAAAGAGGCGATGTAAACAAACGGATATACAGCATAAAGGCGGCGATCGTTCCGATCTTCGCAACATCTTTCATTACAAGAATCGCACCTACGACACAAACTACAACATAACCGAAATTTCCAATGAAATTCATCAAAGGCTGCATCACGCCAGACAAAAATTGCGATTTCCAGTTGGCATCACGCACGTCTGCATTCATGACGTCGAATTGATCTTTAATTTGCGTTTCCGCGCCGGAAACGCGTACAATATCATGACCGGAATACATTTCTTCCACATATCCGTTTAATTTTCCGAGCGCATTCTGACGGGCGATAAAATGCCGCTGCGAATGCCCCATAATCACAAGCATCAGTGCAAAGCCGATAATTGTGGAGAAAATCGCGGATAGCGCCATAATCCAGTTGTTGTAAAACATCATAATGACACAGCTGACGACTTGCGCGATTGCGGCAATCAAAGGGGCGATGCTGTTGTTCAACGCCTGAGCGATCGTATCTACATCGTTTGTGACTCGGCTTAGAATGTCCCCGTATGTATTGCTGGAAAAATATTTTAACGGCACGCGGTTGATTTTTGCGGAAATATCGCTGCGTAGTTGTTTCGAGATCCGCTGTGTCAGCGTTGCCATGATAAAATGTTGGAGAAACGTGAAAAGTGCGCTTGCTCCGTAGATACACAACAGCAGAATTCCGACTTTTTTTATTCCCTCCAAATTGATTCCGGAAAGCAGTCCGTCCGCGATATAATTTGTAATCTTACTGATCTGATTCGGACCGACGACTGTTAAAATTGCGCCGCCTGCAGCGAGGATCAATGTAAAAATAAGTATTGAGAGATAGCTATTGCCATATACCGTCAGTTTTTTGAGCGCCTTTTTCATATCCTTCGGTTTCTCCGCTGTTTGTTTTCTGTTCCTATGTCCTGGCATATCTTTTTCTCCTTTCCCTTTGTGCTATGCATTCAATTCCGCAGCAGAAAGCTGGGACAGAGCGATTTCTTTATAAACACTGCAATTTTTCAGTAACTCTTCGTGAGTGCCTATGCCTACCGCTTCTCCCTCATCGAGTACGATGATTTTATCTGCGTGCCGGATTGTGCCGATCCGCTGCGCGACGATCAAACAAGTCGTACCTTTTAAATCTTTCTCGATACGGCTGCGAACATCCCGGTCCGTTTTATAGTCCAGCGCGGAAAAAGAATCGTCGAAAATCAAAATTTCAGGTTTCCTCGCAATCGCCCGCGCAATCGAAAGGCGCTGTTTCTGTCCGCCGGACACGTTGGCGCCGCCCTGCGCAATATCGGAGTCTATGCCTTTCTCTTTTTCCGAAATAAAACCGGAGGCTTGCGCGATATCGATCGCTCTGGTGATATCTTCCTCTGTCAGAGGTTCCTTAGATTCCCCGAATGCAATATTATTTTTGATCGTATCGGAAAATAGAATCGCTTTTTGCGACACGTACCCAAGCTTGTCATAGAGTGCTTTGAAGGTATATTCTTTCACATCCGTGCCGTCTACGAGTACGGTGCCTTCCGTGGCGTCATATAAGCGTGCAACTAAATTTACCAGGGTTGTTTTCCCGCTGCCCGTGGCGCCTATAAACGCTATGGTTTCTCCTTTTTTTGCGGTAAAACTAATATTGCTGAGCACGTTTTTATCAGAATCTGGATAATGAAAGGATACGTTCTTGAATTCGATCTCTCCGACGGTTTTGCCTTCCACTTTGCTGCCTTCCCTTACTGCAATATCTGCATCGATTATTTCATTGATTCTGTTCGCGGATACTTCGGCACGTGGCAAAATCATAAAGATCATAATCAGCATCATAAAGGACATAATAACAAACATGGCGTATGAACTAAAGACCATGATTTCACTGAATAGCTTTAGCCGACCTGCAACTTCCGTTTTATTGATTAAGTAAGCACCGATCCAGTAGATTGCAAGTGAAAGTCCATTCATAACAAGCATCATGGTAGGCTGCATGATAGACATCGCTCTCTGTGTATAAAGCTGTGTTTTTGTCAGTTCCTGATTGGCTTTTTCAAATTTTTTCTTCTGATATTCTTCTGCATTGAATGCCCGTACGACGCGCAGTCCTGTCAGATTCTCATGCGTTACGCGGTTCATATTGTCCACGAGCTTTTGCAGCATTTTGAATTTCGGCATTACAAATACCATCAGGAACATCAAAATGATTGCGATAAAAATGACGGAACACGCGGTGACAAGGGAAAGCTCCCAGCTTTTGCCGATGATTTTACAGACAGCCCAAACGGCAAGAATTGGTGCTTTGATGATTACCTGAAGTCCGATAGAAATCACCATTTGTACTTGTGTAATGTCGTTCGTGGTTCTTGTGATCAAGGATGCAGTGGAAAATTTATGCATTTCTCCGATTCCGAAGGCGGAAACTTTTGTAAAAACTTTTTCCCGAGCGATATAGCTGAAGCTGGCACCGATTTTAGCAGCAAAAAACCCAACAATGACGCTAAGCAGCGCACTCCCAAACGCACAGAGCAGCATTTTTCCGCCGGCTGTGAGAATATCCGCCATGATACTGCCTTCTGTTTCAATCAGAACGGTAATATCGCTCATGTAATCCGGAAGCCTGAGATCGAGCCAGACTTGTCCGACGATCAGCACAACAGAGGCGATGATCAGAACCCAATCTTTTTTGCGCAAATATTTGAATAATTTTAACATCTGTACAATTCTCCTTATTTTATTATACTGCGTGTTCTTGGTAGGATACGATTCGCTTCATGAGGTGAACGAGCTCTTCCGCGTCTTTTTCGCCCAGATATTTCATAAGTTCCGTATGATTTTTACGGATACTGTCCCGTTTCTGCATCACGGCATTTCTGCCTTTCTCTGTTAAAAATACGAGAGCTTTCCGTTTATCGCTTTCAATGCTTCGCCGCTCGATCCATTCTTTGCGGGAAAGACTTTTGAGGATATCGGCGATTCGCCCGGAACCTACACAAAACAGGTCTTTCAGCTCCCCCGGTGTCACGCCGTCTCTGATAAATGCCAGATGCCCAAGGATTCCAAATTCACCGCGCGATGTTACTTCTGATTCTTTATGAATCGGGTTTCGTATGATCTGTGCTAAGACTATTAGAAATTCATCTGCAAGTTGTTCATAGTTCATCTGTTCCATCTCCGTTGAAAATATTATCTCGCAGTACGAGATAAAGTATACCCTTGTTTCCGGAATGGTCAAGGCTTAGGCGTGAACAATATGTTGGTAAAATCTCACCGCAGTTTGCAGATTTGTTCTGATTTTCTCGCCATTTCGCTCCGAATGATCTGAACAAATTTCAGAAATTCTTCGCTTTATTGAATATGATATAATCTAATAAATATCTTATAAAATTCAAATGCATCGGGAAAGAATTTGTTCGATTTTTGCGGCACCCTCCGCGTGTCCTTCATCGTAAAGCGTTAATAATTCTTTGACGTCGGCGCTTGTGCGCTTTACTCGTAGTGGCTTCAGAGGACGAATAATGACTGCATCTCCATTCTGCTCAAGCTGTTGACAAAGCGCAAGCTGACGGTTATAAACTTCGTGACGCCGCAGGATGGCATCAACGACCCGGGGATAGTTCCGATAAATTCGTTTTAAAATTTTCTCGTGTCCGAAAGGTTCTTTTATGTACCCTGCGTTTCTGGTAAGGATAATGACATGAAAATGATTCCCGTCGGCGATGGATTTTTCAACGGGTATGGGATCGGTAACGCCGCCATCCAGCAATTCAAAGCCTTTCAATTTCCGGATAGGGGAGAGGATCGGTACGGAACAAGAGGCAATACTTGCATCAAATTCTGATGTGATTTCTTCTTTCTCAAACCAAACTGTTGTGCCGGATGCGCAGTTCATGGCGCCTGTAAGGAACCGTATTTTACAATCGTGGAACGTGTCCCAATCAAATGCGACGTGCTTTTGCGGAATTGTGTGGAAGATATAATCCATATCGAACATCGAATGGCGAAAAATAAAATTTCGCATACTGACGTAGCGTGGGTTCCCTACGTAATTTTCTACAATTTGGCGGCTTCGAAGACGCTGCCCTGAAATATAAGTAATCGCATTTGCAGCACCTGCTGAGACGCCAATAATATAAGGAAACATGATTCCTGCGTCCATGAATGCTTCAAATACGCCAGAAGTGTAAAATCCGCGCGTGCCGCCGCCTTCCAGTACGAGTGCAAAACCATCCGGTAGCATTTTACGCGGCAGACATCCGAGAATTGGATTATGTGTATATTTTTGTATTTTCATATTAATTATCCTGTTAAAGTATTGATTTATATCTTTATAATTATATCACATAAATTGTACAGTTGTTTTATAAAAGATATTTTTTTTAAGAAATTGAAAGGAATATTGAATCCGGACTGTTTTTATGAGATGCTGCCTTCCATCTGAATATTATTAATGATTTGTCCGCTGTTCATTTATATTATAAAAAGAGCCGTCTCAGCCCTTTTGTGCTTGAGACGGCTTTTTTTCTGCCTATCCGGCAGATGTGCATCGAAAATTGCTCTTTAGCGATTATTGTTCTGATTGTTATTTTGTCTGTTGTTATTCTGATTCTGATTATTGTTCTGATTGTTATTCTGGTTGTTGTTCTGATTCTGGTTCTGGTCTGTCTCTTATACACATCTCCGAGCCCACGAGAC
>ENA-OYZN01000360-OYZN01000360.1-human-gut-metagenome-genome-assembly--contig:-NODE-360-length-22360-cov-10.177359_pt1 | contig 22360 bp, 20 predicted proteins | sample MGYA00243294_ERZ653483 | MGnify/ENA primary metagenome ERZ653483 (study PRJEB26926, sample SAMN06165155) | human gut metagenome | biome: ENVO:00009003; feature: ENVO:2100002; material: ENVO:00002003... | reverse complement strand
CGGCTTCCGCGCGCTTTCTCGGGAGCTTTGCCGTTTTCCGTGCTCCCCTGAAACCGCCGAATGATCCCCCGTCCGGCTTTTTACCGCATAAACTCTTCCGTTTCACGGCTTCCGCGCGCTTTCTCGGGAGCTTTGCCGTTTTCCGTGCTCCCCTGAAACCGCCGAATGATCCCCCGTCCGGCTTTTCGCCGCATAAACTCTTCCGTTTCACGGCTTCCGTGCGCCGTTACGGCTGTTTCAGCCTTTGAACATATGAGCGGTCATTAAAAAAGCACAGCCTTTCGGCCGCGCTGTTTACATGATCTCTCCTTCCGGAGCGTATTCCACCTGTGCGCTCCCGTGCCACGTGCTTATCCATTTCATCTTTTCTGTTTCAGACTTTTTGAACGCCGTACAATCTATAAAAAGCCCCGAACCGTTGAAGGCGTATCCTTTGATCATGGTCACTGAGGGAGGAATAACTACCTTGCTGAAAGTCCCGGCTCCGTAAAAGGCTCTCGCTCCGATTATACTAAGCGTCATGGGAAGATCCAAAACGGTAAGCGCCGTTTCTTCAAAAGCAGAGTTGCCTATCTCCACGACATTTCCGAGATTCACCGAAGCAAGACTTCTGCACTGATAAAAAGCTTTATTCCCTATAGTTGTGCAATTAAGCGGAATATCCACCGATATCAAAGACGAACAGCCCAAAAAGGTCTCGTCTTTTATTTCCTTGAGTCCTTCCGGCAGATTTACGTACTCAAGCGACACACATCCCGAAAATGCACACGACCCTATATAAATATACCCGGAAGGTATCAGCACCCGCCTAAGCACGGTAAGCCCTCTGAAGCCCAGCTCGTCATAGTTTTCAGCCGAACTCGGAGCGTCCATTATCCCGAGGACCGGTTTGCCGTTATACTGCTCAGGAAGGTCAAGCACCTCGTAATTCTTTGCGTCGGGGCCTTGAGATACAAGATATCCGTTTCCGTATGAAACGTAAGTGAAAATCGAATTCCCTATGCATACAGCGTAAAGCTTGACATCCGATACGGGACGGGTAAGCGCCTCTTCCACAAATCCCATGCCGCTTTTATCATTCGTTGTGCTCCACCCGGAAAACTCTTTGCCTTCCGTTTCCGAAGACGAAGGTATATAGCCGGATCTCGCTATGCTCTTTGCAAATTCCGTGGTTTCCGTCAAAAGAACCCTTTCGGAGCCGTCATCTCTGACGTATACATAGCTTATCTGCAAAGTAAGTCCGTCGTTACCGCCGGTATAACCGTACTTTACGGGATTGCCGCTCGCCCAGCTCTCGTTCGAAGGCATATTGCTCCGCTGAGCACGGCAGTATATGCTTATCTCTCCGGTACCGGAGAATACATCCTCACCTAACGTACGGGTAGCGTCAGGAATGATCACCCTTACGAGTTTTGTATCGGAAAAAGCGTTGTTCCCTATCTGCCTCAGGCTTTCCGGAAGTAATATCTCTTTTATTCCCGTATTCGAAAACGCTCCGTCGCCTATACTGTCCAGCGTATTCGATGATATTTCCACATCGGTCAAGGACATACAGTTTTTAAAAGCTTCTGCTTGGATAGTCCTGAGAGTTTCGGGCAGCTTCACACTCTCCACTCCTGACATATAAAACGCCTTTTCTCCTATAGTATTGACAGGCGATGATATCGTTACCTCCCGATTTCCGAAATCGGTGTACAAAATAAACGTCTTTCCGTCCTTTGAAACTATATTGCGCTCCTTGACCGCAATATTCGTGTTCCCTGCTGCCACTTTTATCGTGACAGGCTCACTCCTTTCTCCGAATAACGGCCCTTTTATCTCTGCCAGCTTGGATCCGAATTCAAGCTCAGTGAGCGACGTATTATAAAACGCGTTCTCTCCTATTACCTTCACGCTGTCCGCTATCACCACTTCTTTAAGAGCTGTGCAGCCGGCAAACGCGTTTTCGGCTATGCTCAGCACACCCTCGGGAATCACCACTCTCTCTACCTTGTCCCTGAGCTTTCCCAAAGCGTTCATGCCGATTTCCAGCACACTGTTTCCGTCCTCGTCCTTTGAAGGGAAAACAACTTCCGTCACATCCTCGAGAAGATCCCCGTTATATACGACAGACTTGCCGTTGATATCACTGTAAAGCAGATCACCTGTGACCCTCGTGAATTTCCACTCAAGATCAGATACCTGCACCATAACGGCCGTAACGACCATATCGGAAGTCACATAACTTATATCCTTATCCCAATGACTGAATATATACCCGTTTTTATTCGCAACTGCAGGCGACTGTGCAGCTTCACCGTGCTTTACCTTCACCGTCGCAATGACAGTGCCGTCGCTGTATTGAAATACCACGGTATGCTCGCCGCCGCCTTTTACTATTAAAATAACGGCTACAAGTACGGCAAGTATCAGTACAGCCGCAAGGATGATCGTGATTGTTTTTTTATTTTTCATAAACCGGTAAACCCCTTTTCTCCTATGTTATTTACTCAGAAAATCAGCTATATTGTACAACATAACCTCCTATATGTCAACTTTCTTCGGGGAGGTTTGAACTTCCTCTGCAATACCGCCCATGCTTTCATTTCACCGACGCCCTTTTCTTCAGTTTTTCTCTGATAGTCTCGGACTGCCTTTGCGATACATGATCCCCACGGGTATATATACCAATGTTGCCGCGATCGCCGCAAATAAAAATATCTCGGGGACCGGTACGCTTTCTACCGCTCCGCTCACGGTGTCCTCATAGCTGCCCGAATTAAAAACGTTGATTACCCACCCGCCTATCTCAGGCCCTATGAACATGGGAAGCAGCACATAGAAAAATATTCGCGTACCCTGCAGTTTTCCCGCTGAGCCGGCGGGAGTCCGGTCGCGTATCTCCGCGTTGAACATCGCCAGCACCGCCACATACCCGAATATCGCCACGCTTCCCGTCAGACATAAAAGCGGTATGAGCACGGCTTTTTCCATCCCCTTTACGAAATACATGGATGTCAGTCCCGCTATGAATACCGCAAGCACTGTCATCAGCATCACGGTTTTGTTTTTCCCGTCAGATTTCCTGCCGAAGAATATGACCGCCGCAGTTGCGACGGCAATAACCGTTCCCAACACCACCGAATACTCCATGGTGGAAAGCTTCAGATAATGTTCGAGATATATGATCATATACGGAAAGAATATCTGTGAAGCGATACCGTACAGCGCGACCCCGATAAATGTAAGATACAGCAAACCGTTGCTTTTTATTACCGATGCTCTGAAACCGTAAAATACGTCTGCAAAAAAATTGTTTCTGACCGGCTTAAGGGCGTCCGAATCCTTCAGAATGAAAAGCCCCGCAATACCCGTCAGGGATATCACCGCTCCCAGGATCGAAAACAACGCCGGATATCCTATGGCGTCTTTTATTATACCGAACGCTCCGGCAACCAGCAGCATCGCCACAAGCGGCAAAGCCGAAAGTACGCCTTCGACTTTACCTCTGTTATCGGCAGTGGTAACGTCGGTCACATAGGCGTTGAAAGCGGCGTCGTTGGCGGAAGAACCGAAAAACGTCATCACGCAGTCCATTATTATGACGAGTATAATGGAAACCGAAATCGCATCAGCCGACTCCAGCCCGAAAAGTGCTGCCACATTGCTCTCCGTTATCAAAGCAAATGACGCTACCGTTAGCCCCCAAATGATGTATCCGATACTTATGATACGTCGTCTGTCGCCTACCCTGTCGGAAAAAGCGCCGGCAAGAAGTGTTGCGACGGTAGCCGTCAGACCGGAAAGCTGGACCATGAGTTTGACTCCCGTAAGAGGCATGATCCCGTCGTATGCGCCCTGAGAAACAAGCCTCGCAACGTCCGCATTGAACGAATTGTACAAAAACACGTTGAAAAACATGTTTTCCACCGCCCAGGCTATCTGCCCGACCAGCCCGAATAATAAAAATCCCGTCCATAAACCGCATTTCCTTTTTTCTTTTTCATTATGTGCAGTCAAAATAATCCTCCTCCGCTTTTTCCGGCGGCATTCCGCCCTTTCTTTTTCATCAGCCGGCTTTTTATTAAAACAACAGGCATTATCGCCCGTATACAGGCATATATTTCTATCATGGATAATGATATGATCGAACGCGTGATCCGCGAAGCCAGATACATAACGCAATACCGGACCACCGTGCGCGAAACAGCCAAAGCTCTCGGCTTTTCCAAGTCCACGGTGCATAAAGACATCACTGCCAGACTCAGGCTGATAGATCCTTCACTTTATAAAGAAGTAAAAAGTCTGCTGTCCTTCAATTTATCGGTACGCCATATCCGAGGCGGATTAGCACGCGCGGAAAAACTCAGACAAAAGAAAACCCGTCCTCTTTCCTGAGCTTATATGAATACATCAGGGTCCCGGATCCGAATTCCTTTCAATAAGCCGCACTTTACCCGCCGAGTCCGGATATCCGTTGCTTATACGGCGTTTTTTCGTAAAGAATAAAATACGCCTTGTGCGTCAGGAAAGATATCCTCCCCTGCCTGCTCCCTCGGTTTCGCTTCTGAGCCGGACAGCCTCTCTATATTTTTATTCTAACAGAATTTCCCCGCGATTTCAACCGTTACAAACAAAAAAAAACCGATTTCAGCCTCTTTTTTATATCCGTTCGGATCCCGAGCCGTCAGTATGTCAGTATTTACGGAAGACCCGGAAGAAAAGCGGCAGCCGTACGATCTCCGCGAGGTTTTAAGCTCAGCCATTCCTCTTCCGTACGATCTCCGCGAGGTTTTGAGCTCAGCCATTCCTCTTCTGCTCCGGCTTTTATCTCATTACATTTACCTCGCGGACCTTTGAGAAACTGCACCGGGATCCGTCTCGGAGGGCAGTACGGAGTCATGCGTACTGCTTGATTTTCAGCTCCCCCTCCACGAAAAAAGTTATCTTTTCCACGCAATGTATGCAATATATAAAAACTCCTTCAAAACGCTTGCTTTTTCCCGAAAAGGGGTTTATAATTCCTTCGCCCGGAAGGCTGGATATTTATTCGACCTTTACTATTGCTTTTAAGAAGGTGTTTCGATGACTTCGTTACTTGCTCTCGCTATCGCCCTCGTTTTCGGTCTGCTTTCCACAAGACTGATGAAACTGATTAAATTGCCTAATGTTACCGGCTTCCTGCTTGCCGGTCTGCTTATCGGGCCTTACTGCTTCAATATCGTGACGGCGGATTTTGTCAGAAACTATGAAGTCATTATAGACGTGGCTTTAGGCTTCATTGCTTTTTCCATAGGGGCGGAATTCAAGCTTTCTCACATAAAAGCCCTGGGAAAACAGGTTATCGTTATAACTCTGCTTCAGGCTCTTGCGGCAGTTGTGCTTGTGGACCTGGCTCTTTGGGCGATAGGCGCGCCTTTGCCGGTGGTCTTCACCCTCGGCGCCATAGCTACCGCCACAGCTCCCGCCGCTACCCTTATGGTAGTCAGACAATACCGTGCAAAAGGGCCCGTTACCGATACCCTTCTGCCCGTCGTGGCAGGCGACGACGCGATCGGTCTGATGATCTTCTCTATCTCGATCGCCATAGCTAAAGTATTTGCCTACCCTGATTCTGCCGTATCGGTATCCACCATCCTCCTCGACCCCCTTCTGGAAATAATCCTTTCCCTGGCTGCGGGTGCCGTGCTGGGAACTATCCTCGCTTTTGGCGCAAAACTTTTCCACTCCCGCGGAAACAGGCTCTGCCTTACGATAGCCTGTGTGGTCGCAGGCGTAGCGTTTGCCGAGATCTTCCCCCTTTCAAGTCTGCTCGTATGTATGATGACGGGCGCCGTCTGCTGCAATATCAGAAAAAACGACGACTCCCTCATGGTAAACTGCGATATCTGGACTCCCCCGCTCTATATGCTTTTCTTCGTGCTCTCAGGTGCGGAACTGAACGTCACGGTAATAGCTTCGGTAGGAGTTATCGGTATCGTGTATCTCGTTGCCCGTTCCACGGGTAAATACTTCGGAGCCATGGCAGGATCTTTTCTCACCAAAGCCGATAAAAACGTCCGCAATTACCTCGGCCTTTCCCTGCTGCCTCAAGCAGGAGTAGCTATCGGTATGGCTCAGCTCGCCGTCGCGGAACTGCCCGAAGAATTCAGCATCACCATTTCAACGGTCACACTTTGCGCTACTCTTGTCTATGAGCTTGTAGGCCCCGTCCTTACCAAACTCGCCCTTTCACGTTCCGGAGAAATAGGCAAAGCCGACCTCCCTCAGGCATGATTTTCTTTTTCGGTAAAATCAGCCTCTTCCCGGTTTTTATTCTTAAACAGGCAAAGCCACCTCCCTCAGGCATGAATATTTTATTTTTCACGGCTGTCTGCCGCTCCCGCCCCGCGATAACCTGCAGGGTGGATTTTTTATTGCAGAAAACATATACTGTTTATATGAAAAAAATCGTTTTTTGCGGAGGGGGCACCGCCGGTCATATCATGCCGAACATTGCCCTCGCGGAAAATTTCAGAAATTTATGCGAAATCTTCTATATTGGAGCGGGAGGCATGGAACGCGAACTCGTTCCCGAACTGCTCCCCGAAGCAGTTTACTTTGAATGCACTGCACCTAAGTTTAACCGTTCTTTTTCTCCCGACATCATTGCTCTGCCCTCCCGTCTTTGGAAAAGCATCCGGGAATGTACGACGATCCTGGAAAAAATATCCCCTTCTCTTACGGTAAGCAAAGGTGGCTACGCCGCTTTCCCTGTTGTATACGCCTCGCATAAGCTCCGTATACCTGTAGTCGCCCACGAAAGCGACAGTTCTCTGGGACTCGGGAACCGTATGTCGCTGCCCTTTATTAAAACGCTTTACACCCCCTTTAAAAGCACCGCCAAACAGGCAGGAAAAAAGGGCGTGGTCTGCGCCACTCCGCTCACCGCGCGCATGCAGAACGGAAACAAAAATAAAGGACTCGAGATCATGGGGTTTGAAGGCAAACGTCCCGTACTGCTCTGTCTCGGAGGCAGTCTCGGAGCGCTCACTCTGAACAGCGCTCTGGAAAAAGCTCTGCCTTCCCTTCTTTCGCGCATGGACGTATTTCTCATAAGCGGCAAAGGAAAAAAACTGTCATTTGCCCGAAAAGGATTCAATCAGACGGAGTTTACGACAGATATTCCTCACCTCTACGCCGCCGCGGACATCGCCTACTCAAGAGCAGGCAGCAATACTCTATCCGAACTGAGTTATTATTCGGTCCCCATGCTGCTTACCCCGTTAGTAAAGAGTTCCCGCGGCGAACAGCTCAAAAATGCAGAAGAATTCGCCGCAAAAGGCGTAGCGAAAATATTGCCCGAAGACAAACTTACGCCTCAATCACTCGTCAGCGAATTATTTTCGCTTTATACCCTGTCCGGAGAAATGAAAAAACACTTTCCGCCCCGGTCTGCCGACTTGCAAATGGCAAGATCCGTCGCACGTATGCTCGGACTGCAGCTCGGGACATAAACCCGTCTTCGGCGGCAAATCATTTCAGTACTGCGCAAGCGCGCTACTTCGGCGTTTTGCACGTCTTTTCCTCCGTGAGAATCCTATGCACCCGAAAAAGCCCTTCCGGTCCGTACTTCCGGAAGGGCTTGCTTCGTTTTCTTCGGTCATCCGCGCCTGCGTCTGTTTACTTGTTCCTGAACATCGCCACGATCGAATTGAATATGGGAATAGTCAAAAATATTATCCATCCGGGATGCCACCAGTTCAAGGCAAAACCGAGTATCAGATACACCACAACGCATAATAATGCGTACGGAAACTGAGTCCAGATATTTTTCCATGATCCGTTCACAAGCCAGTAGTAAAGAGGGACCGTCAAGAATATCAGAAGACTCCACGTCCACACGTTTGCAAAAATACCGATGCACAAATAGATCAGCAACGCAAGAACCGGATAAGGGAAACGGTTGCCTCTTTTATACGCAATGGCATCCACTGCACCGTAATAAATCGGGATGGTAAGAAACACAAGCCAACCGGGATGCCATAAATGAGGCTCGAGAACGCCCAGCATGAGAAAAACTATAACGCATATCATCGGATATGGAAATTTATGCCATAACTTAGCTTTCCTTCTCATTTCCTCTCTTTCTTCGTCACTGTAGAAATACACGCTGTATTTTTTCCCGCCCGGCTTTGCATAAAGCTCTTTTTCATCTTTGAGTCCGTACAAAGAAGCAAGCATTTTCAGTTGTTCCTTAGCAGGCTCTTTTTCGCCTTCCTCCCAATCTATTATGGTATCGGGAGTCACCGACATGAATTCTGCGACCTGTGCGATCGTCATTCCCGTTTTCATACGGTAAGATTTCAGGTTTTCGCTCAACTGCGTTTTCATAATGTTCTCTCCTGTTTGATAGTCCGAATAATCTGACTGATTAAAGCTTAAGTAATGTCTGAATGCCGTAACGACGTCGCCGGCTCCGATATCCCGACGCCTTCATACAAGCATATATTCTATCTCCGCCTTGCCCCCTTCGACCTCGATCCGGGAGTAAGCCCCGCTGAATACAGGTATTACGGGCGGCACGTGCCCGATATCCGCGCCTACGACTACGGGCAGCCCGGTATCGCCCAAAATCTCGGTAACCGCGCCTTCAAACGTAAGCCCGAACATTTCTCCGGAAACATACGGCCTTCCGAAAACAAATCCCGACGCACAGTCAAACCACCCCGCACTCTTAAGCTGCCAAAGCGTCCGCGCTACCCCGGCAGGATTCAGGTCACAGCTCTCAAGAAACCAGAGTATACCTTCTTTGCCGTACTTCGCATTGAAACGGGCGGTAGCGTCCGCACGCGTACCGCATATCCCGCCGAGAATATCCAGACACCCGCCTAAAAGCCTCCCGCTAAGCGATCCTCCGCCCGCAAGACTCTTCCACTCCGTCACCGCATTGAATTCAGCGGCTTCTTCCTCGGACATTTCAAAAGAATAATTCTCACAGTGCTTCGGATAACTGCGGAACTTCAGCTTCCTTCCCGTAAGCAGGGATATGTGATCCGCCGCAGATAAAGTATCTTCGCCGAGCTTGCAAAAGCATGACCCGTATACCGAAGCCGTATCAAAGCGCGTAGCAAGCGTATAAGTGATGACCGTATTGTCGGAATACCCGCAAAAAAACTTCGGCTTTTTGTCTTTGATCCTTTCCCAATAAAGAGAGTCGGCTATGAGCAACTCAAGCTCCCCTCCCGAAGCGGCAAAAATACCGCTTATATCTTCGTCCTCGTACAACCCGACAAACTGCCTCGCCCTTTCTTCCTTTGGCGCACTCGCACAAATATGAGAAGTGAAAACATCCGCCGTTTCCACTATATTTATTCCGTGTGAAGCGAAAAATTCTTTTGCAGCAAAATACCTTCCGAGATCGCTTTCCCTTATGCCGAAAGAAGGAGCTGTCACGCCCGCGACGTCATTTTCCTTTAAAAATGCGGGATACCTCATATAAAACCACCGTTTTTATTTAATTGTACCACACCTTACGCTGTTTTTCAATTAATTAAGACGAACTTCATTTAATTTTTGTCCGCACGGTTCGGATTTTCCGTTATTTTTTACTCGCGTTCGGCTTGGTTTTCCGCTGTATTATTTATTCACGCACGGACTCTTTCCCCGACAATTTTTATTTATAAACCGTTCTGGTTTTTTCCGTTAATTTTTTCACTCGCGTTCGGCTTGGTTTACCGTCGTTTTATTTATTCACGCACGGACTCTTTCCCCGGCAGTTTTTACGCCCTTTCGAGTTTATCTCGCCACGCTCCTGCCCTTCGGCTGCCGTTCCGGATAAGGCTGCGATTGTTCTTTCCGATGCTTCTCTTTTGCTTTTCTCTCACCGAAGCAGAGGCTTTTTGCCTCAGAGAACCGTATCAACGAAACTCCGCCTTTACATCTGTTCCTCAGTCTGACAGTCGGCAGCATGTCTTTTACCTCCTTTACCGTTTTGTCCGATACTTTCGCTTTCCCCTCGCTTGCGGTCTTATGTATGCACTATAACGATCCCTTCGCTTGACTTTTTCGCCGACATTGTTTAAAATATTCCATACTGAGGATATTGAAACTTATGAACGATCGTATACAGAAGATACTCGACATTTTGTCGGAAGAATTTCCGGAACCGAAAAGCGAATTACAGTATGCCAGCGTATTTCAGCTGCTCGTGGCAGTGATCTTGTCTGCTCAGTGCACCGACAAGAGGGTAAATTCAGTTACTCCCATGCTTTTTGAAAAAGCTCCTGACGCCTTTTCCATGGCGGCTCTGCCTGTAGAAGATATAGAAAACATCATACACAGCTGCGGCTTCTACAAGAATAAAGCCGCAAATATCCGCAAGTGTTCGGAAATTTTGGTTTCCGAATACGGAGGCGAAGTTCCGGGGGAACTTGATAAGCTTGTCCGTCTTCCCGGTGTCGGGAACAAGACGGCCTCCGTCATTCTCGCCGTGGGATTCAACCTTCCCGCTTTTGCAGTTGATACGCATATATTCCGCGTTTCGCACAGACTTGCTCTTTCGGAAGGCAAAAATCCCGACAAGGTTTCGGAGGACCTTAAAAAACTTTTCCCCGAAGACCTTTGGGGCAACTGCCATCATTATCTGCTCCTTCACGGCAGATATGTCTGCAAGGCAATTTCTCCGCAGTGCAAAAACTGCCCTCTCGGCGACCTGTGTCCATCTCGCCGCACCTGATTTCCCGTTTGATTATTCCGATATGAATTGGCGCTATTTTATTTCCGATCAGACAAACGTCTATAACAACATCGCAACTGAAAAAGCCTTTTTCGACACCTGCGAAGAAGGTCTGCTCATGCTGTGGGTAAACGACAGCTGTGCCATAATCGGCAGGAATCAGAATATATATTCTGAAATAAACCTACCCTTCGCCGAAACGAACAGTATCGCCGTTGCAAGAAGATTTTCCGGAGGAGGAGCAGTATACCACGACGCCGGAAACCTCAACTACACATTCATCACACCGCGCGAAAAACACGACGTGACCGCTCAGACTTCCGTTATCGCCGAGACCCTCAGCTCTGCCGGCATCACGGCACAACTCAACGGCCGTAACGACATCGTCACCGACAACGGCAGAAAAATCTCGGGGAACGCCTACCTCTCGAACGGAAAAAACAAACTCCACCACGGAACCCTTATGGTAAATGTCGACATCGACATGCTTACAGGCTGCCTCAATGCCGACGAAGATAAACTCGCTTCAAAAGGCGTAAGATCCGTAAGGAGCCGCGTATGCAACATATCCGAAACACTACCTTTGACCGTCGCCGCCCTTAAACAGATGATACTGGACACCGCACGTGCCCGCTTCGGAGATATCTCTCCCGTCCTCCCCTCCCCCGAACAGCTGAAACTTCGGAATTCATACGCAAGCCTCCTATCTTCACACAGCTGGATATACAATAAAATGGACTTCAGCCGTCAGAATAAAAAACGCTTTTCCTGGGGAAGCGTCGAGATCATATGCCGCTCCGATACAGCCCCGTTTTCCTTTTCGCTGTATTCCGACGCCCTCGACGCCGATAAAATCTCGTTTTTGCAGTCGGAATTTTTTTCCATCTCCCATAACGACCTCACAGCCTTTTCTGCCCGCGACGACGAAGCAGGCGATATAGCCCGTTTTGCGCTTTCCCTGGTCAGCCACGAAAGCGAAAACTGACCCTGTTTTTCCTTCAGTTTTTCACGCATATTTGTTGCGTCTCAATGACGACACTTCGGGTTTTCCCCGTACTTGCACCAAGCTGTCTGAATCACTCGCTTTTACCGGCGCGCTCACATAAAAGCGCACATGTTTATACCCGGCAACATGTTTTCCTGTTGGATTTTTAAAAAAAACTTTTGCTGATTTTAACTTTTATTTAACATTATCAGCGCATAATAATATTGTTATATTATGGGACATTTGATAAGTATCTAAGGAGAAAGGGATATGAACAAAACCGTTTTTATAATTGTATGTATAGTATCGGCAGTTATCATAGTTGCGTTGGGAGTTTCTCTGATTCTGCTGGCAACAAATTCAGATAATTCTCCAATTGACAATACCGTAAGATATGACGTGAATATAGCCAATAACGAAACCTACGGCTCAGTTTCCGGGAGCGGAGAATACGCGGAAAACGAAAAGGTGGAGCTCTGGGCTTCCGCCAACAAAGGCTACGTTTTTTACGGCTGGTATCGGGACGGACAATATGTCAGCTTCGAAAACAAGTATGAATTCACAATGCCCGCTCAGGCGGTCAATTTGAACGCCGTTTATTCCGAAGACCTGCCCGCACCTGAGTATCTGGCGCTGCTGGCGGGCAATCTTTACGCTTTCGATTATACCAAACTTTCCGAGAATACTGATATTCAGGCCGCCGATATTGCTCCTTTGGTAGAGGGCATAACCTTAGGACAGATCCTTATGACCGGCAAAAAATTGCCCGTTGACGTCACCCAAAGAGAAGATTTCAAAACTATGTATAATATCTCCCTCTCCGGGCTCCTCCTTGAGGATCAGACGACTATGAATCAGATAAAAAGCTGCAATATCGGTATTTTTGCAGAAGTGCTCTTTGCCGACGCAATGTATAAAAATACCGCCTTCAAAAACTCTATCGCCGCTCTTTATGATATCCCCGTATCCGTGATGTTTGACGGTGACGTTGTTTCCATGGGCGTGGAGCTTATTTCCGCCCTCGGCACACTCAAAATGCAGGACATTTTCGACGGCTATGTGGAAAACCCCGGCACGATAAGCTATTATGAAGTTTATAAAGTCATGGGACCCCTGAAGGTCTCTTCAGTGCTGGGTAGCTCCCTTTCGGACGACGATAATGACCGCATCAAAGCCCTCACCCTCAGCGATATTGCCGAGTTTTACTTCGCTCTCAAACAGGAAGAGTACCCCGACTACGAAAACTTTGATTCCCTGATGACCGCTTTCGGTTCGCTTACCGTCGGAGAGATCATGGCTGAAATAGACGTGACCCTCGATCAGCTTACCGATATCATTACAAACGTTATCAAATTCATAAACAAACCCTTTACGGAAATAATCGAAGAATCGGTGTATGTTCCCGATTTCATCAAAAATACTTCGTGGTATCAGGAACTTTCTCAGATGACTATAGCCAATATAATCCAAAAGCTTTATGAAAACTCTCCCGACGAAAACAAAAACTATATCTTCCTCGATATCCTTGAAATCCTTCCTTTGATCACATCCGTCACTCAGGACGATATGACTCAGAACGAAGACTTTTTCAACACCCTTAAAGGTGAAACCATCTACAGTCTGTTTATGTCTGCGGTGAAGAATTCCTTACCGGAATAAAACCGGAAGTCTTCCCTCGGGAAACGCTAAGACCCGTATCTGATCTGACAAAAATAAAACAAATCAATCTGGCCCAAAAGCAAAAAACGCCTTTCACGAGGCGTTTTTCCTTTTATATGTCAACCTTTCTTCTTCCCTTTTCGTTCCGTTTTTTCAGATATCGGTCAAGACTGCCGGACCTGCACCGGAGTCGCATTCTCCGTTTTACGGAGGACCGATATCCCCGCCGGATTTTCAGCGGCTTTGCTTCAGCTCTTTTGCGACACGATAAAATATCTGTGAGCCGTGCTTTCGATAAATCCCTGCTGTTCCAGGACCTCCTGCGCCTTCAGCAGGTTGTCGAAATGCGTTTCAACGGAAAAAGACGGAAATTCGTTTTCCGCCATCCTCACAAACCACACCAAAGCCCCGACGTCATAAAATCGGAGCGGTCTGAAAGCTTCCTTTTCCTCAATCACCGACAACCCTGCTTTTTCGTGACGCGTCCTGACACCGGAAAGACACCTTTCCTCCGACAGGACGTCTTTTGTTTCGGGCAAAAGCAGCTTTACCATGTCTTTATCGTTTTCCGCACCTACCTGCTCCGTTATAAAAACACCGCCTTTCTTCAGCACCCTCGCCACCTCGCTTTCATCACAGCATCCGTGACGGTTTATCACGACATTGAATATCCCGTCACCGAAGGGGAGCTTACCCCCCTGTCCGTAAGACTGAAAGTCCACACCCATAGGGGAAAGCAGATTCCTGCATTCCTCGGCTAAAGGCAAATCGCTTTCCGTCGCACTGATAAGCACGGGCGGATACCCGAGCGACAACAAAAACTCCCCTCCGCCGGCATCCACTTCAAGCAGCCTCCCCCCCGGCTCCAGATACCTTTTTACGGTTTCCCTCATATCCCACGGCAACCCTCTCTCTTCATCATACCTGCCTGCATATTGTGAAAAACAGCACCCTTTCTCCCGTACGCTTTTTTCTTCCTCAAGCCATATTTCCCTCAGCTTCGATTTCTCCATTTTCTTTCCTTCCGTATACTTTGATACTGTGTATTATGTCATTGCCGTTCAAAAATATTTATGTTCCGCAATAAAAGCCGTATCACGCCGTTTTCAACACAAAAAACCATAAAAATATCCGAAGAATAAACCTGAAAAATAAAAATACCGGGAAAAATAACAATCCGGGAAAGTTAAAAAATATCCGGGGAAAAATTAAAATACCCGGGAAAATAAATAACCGGGAAAGCTTAAAAAATATACGGAAAAAACATTCGGAGAAATACGAAATATCCGGGAAAGTTTAAAAAAATATCCGGGATTTTTCTTTACGGAAAGCTCCGGATATCGTTTCTTTCTTTCAGTTCTATTTCCGCTTAAGCGCCTTTTATCGGTCCCGTTGAGATCCCGGCCGTTTCAGAGCATCTCTGTTTTTCCAAAACAGCGCCGCTTTTTCCGCCTTTATACATTGCTTAAGTTCATTCGTTACTTCCCCGCTTTTCCTTATTTTACTTATAAGCTGTCCCGCTTCTTTGAACCCTCCGCACCGTCTTGAAATATCCGCCTCGAGGAGCAGGGTTTCGGCGTTCTGTTCGAGCATGGCAAAATCTACCAGCGATCTCTTCCTGAGCTTCACGGCGTTTCCTTCTTCCTTTGCATCGTCAAACATCCACGCCGCTTTCAAATAAAAATACGCCGAAAGATCATAGTTCCCTGCCCTCTCGTGCAAAAATGCGGCAAGTATGAATTTCTTTGCGTTTTCATCGATCCTGCCGGACAACAATTTCGAATACTCTCCCCCGGCTATTATCTTTTCGACGTCTATGCCTTCTATCGCTTCGTCCACCGCCGTATTCGCATATCCGCAGTAAGGACAAAGCTGTATCCCGTACTTGCCCAAGGCGCGGGCTTCTCCATACGGACGCGTGTCCATATCCCGTTCCACGGCTTTGTCACACTCGGCTACGACCTCATACTCTTCTATCCTTTTGCAAACACAGCAAAAATGCTTCTCTTTTATAAGCCTTGCCACATTTTACCTCCGCTTACCCTTTTTATCCATTTTACCACAAACCATTTACTTTTAAAAGCAATATAGACCCGCAAAACCGTATTTATAAATCATGAATTTATCTGCAGAAAAGTGTTATGAAAAAGTTGTGAATTGTGAAATATTTTTCTTTCAATTACTTGCAAAAACAAGAAAAATATTGTATAATATTACAAATATATTTTTGTTTTTGTAAACATCAGGAGGAATCATGACTAAAATACTTATCGTTGACGATGAAGCAAAGATCCGCGAAGTGATCAAGGAATACATTGAATTTTCCGGATATGAATCAGATGAAGCGGAAGACGGTAAGGAAGCCGTCGAAAAATGCAGAGACAATAATTACGACCTCATTATCATGGATATTATGATGCCGAAGGTGGACGGTATCACCGCCATCAAAGAGATCAAAAAATTCTCCGATACTCCTATCCTCGTGCTTTCTGCCCGAACAGAGGAGTATGACAGACTTTTCGGGTTCGAAGTCGGAGCAGACGATTATGTTGCCAAGCCCTTTTCTCCGAGCGAGGTCGTCGCGCGGATAAAAGCCATATTGAGCAGAATAAACAAACAGGACAAAAGAGACCGCTTTACCTATGAAAACCTCGTCATCGACTTTACCGGCAGAACGGTTTCCGTCAACGGAGAAAGAAAATCCCTTACCCCGAAAGAATACGACCTCCTTTTCTACCTCTGCAAAAGAAGCGGTATCGCCATAACAAGAACAGAACTGCTTGAAAATATCTGGGGCGATAACTTCTGCGGAGACGAAAGAACCGTAGACACACATATCAAAATGCTGAGAAACAACCTCGGCGAATACAGAAATCTTGTCAGCACCGTGAGGGGCATAGGATACAGATTCGATATAGACTGATCTTCCCCGACCGCCTTCTTCCGCGCCTTTACCTCCCGGTAAAGGCGCTTGCATTCCCTGATCAGAAATGAAAACTAAGTTACGCCGCAAATTAAACGTTTACAGTCTGAGCTTCAATATCTGGTTTTTTGTCAGTATATGTCTTCTTGTCGTCATACTTTTTACTCTTTCCGCCTATCTCCTCATTACGGGCTTTTTCTATAATGACATCATGGGAACGCGCTTCAGACAGATAACAAATGAATTTGCACAGAATTGTGCCGCCGACTACAATACCGCAATAGAAAAAACCGACCTGACTCCGGAAATAAATGCCGCTCTTTTCGACCGCGCCGGTCAGATGCTTGCGGAAACAAGCGACTTTTATAAACTGTTTCAGGATTTTACCGACATACGCTCTACGATCATGAAAAACGACGACATTTATTTCAACTCTGTCGCCGGGAATCAGTATGTCACACTCATTGCAGGACAGAAAGTCGATCTCGGAGAAGGAAATGTCGGTTTTGTTTTCCTGACGACCGAAATATACAGCAAAAGCATGCAGATGCAGGTGATAACCGGCTTGGTCATCACTATTCTTATTGTCATTTTCATAATCGCCGAAGGCATCGCCGTATTAGTGTCTTCAAGGATCACCGCGCCCATCAACAAAATATACAAAAATCTCAAACAGCTTACAAAAGGAGACTACAGCGTCAAATTTGAAAGCACGGGCTATACGGAAATCGATAAACTTGCTTCCTCCCTGACCATGGCCGCCCAACAGCTTAAAGAAACCGACGATCTTAAAACAGAATTGATAGCTAATGTTTCACACGACCTCAAAACGCCTCTTACCCTCATAAAAAGCTATGCGGAAATGATCCGTGACATCAGCGGAGACAACAAAGAAAAACGCAACGAACATCTCGAAGTCATCATCTCCGAAACTACCCGCCTTACTACTCTTGTCAACGACCTTGTTAAACTGAGCAAACTTCAGTCGCAAAAACAAGAAATGGTATTCACGGAGTTCAACCTCAGCAAAACAGCCGAAAACGCCCTCAAAAATTTCGAGGTGCTCAAAGATTACGATATACGCAAAGACATCGAACCCGATGTGATCGTGGTCGCCGACGAAGAAAAAATCTTTCAGGTGCTCTCCAACCTCATCGGCAACGCCGTAAATTATACCGGCGACGACAAATACGTAAAGCTGAGCCTTCACCGTATAGAAGGAAACCGCGTCAAAGTGGACGTCTACGATCACGGTGCAGGTATCCCCGAAGATGAAACCGAAAAAATCTGGGACAGATATTACAGAAGTAAAAAAACACATAAACGGGAAGTGGCCGGGACCGGCCTCGGTCTGAGCATTGTCAAAAGCATCCTCCTCGCCCATAACTCCGAATACGGCGTGAACAGCGTTCTCGGAAAAGGAAACGACTTCTGCTTTATCCCGGACGAATGATCTTTCATACGATGGAACCGAAAAAATCCGGGACAGATATTACAGAAATAAAAAACGCATAAACGGGAAGTGTCCGGGACCGGCCTCGGTCTGAGCATCGTCAAAAGCATCCTCCTCGCCCGTAACTCCGAATACGGCGTGAACAGCGTTCTCGGAAAAGGAAGCGACTTCTGCTTTATCCTTGACGAATGATCTTTCATACCTTGAGCCGTTTGTCCGTTTTTTCGCTGTTTTATCAGGCATGCCCCTCAGACAGTTTTTCGCGTGTTTCCTTTTTGCTGAAACCGGACCTCGGCTTCTCTTTCATTATGTACAGCCGCACAAGAATGCCGCTCAATGCCCAGACCTTTTTTACCGCGGTTTTCCCGGATATTCAGCGTCCGGGCTTTTTTTCGGAATATTATCAGACTGTTAAGCGCAACTTAACTACATGAGATCAATTTACGAAAAACATTTGTCTGTCAAACCTTCTCAAATAGGCCTTATAATGCTGACAGTCATCACAGGCAGCAAATTCCTGTCCGTACCGGCATCCGTCGCCGCTTTCGCCGGCAGAGACGGCTGGCTCTCCATGATCATCCTTTTCGCTCTCGATCTTCTGGTACTGGTTTGCCTTCTGTGGTCGGTCAGACTCAACACAAACGACAAAAACCTCAATGACATCCTCGAAAACTGCCTTTCCCCCGTAGGAGCAAGGATAATCTATGCGCTCCTTTTTTTGTTCTACACCATCCGTCAGCTCGATCTGATGTCCGCTACTCAAAAGGTATTCTCCGCAACCCTCACTCTCAGGACTAACTGGCCGGGTTTCGCCCTGCCCCTTATTGCCTTATCCGTTTTCGTGGTGATACTCGGATTCCGTTCGCTTGCACGCGTAGCGGAATTTATAGCAGGATGGGTATTCTTCGCCGCCGTCGCCATGCTGCTTTTTTCCCTCTCAAAAACCGACTTCACAGAACTGCTCCCCATACTCGCCAACGGCTTCACTCCGGTCGGGACCGGCGCTTTGAACCATACCTTCTTCTTCACTGATTCGCTTTTCATCATCTTTCTTTTAAGCAGAATAAAAAAGGAAAGGAAAATGTTCCGTTCTCCGATAACCGCTTTTCTGATCGGCGCCGTCATAACAATCCTGCTTTACGTCGTTTTTTACGCACTGTTCGGCGACATAGCCTGGCTACAGGATTCCGCCATGCCCAAAGTGTCGCAATTCAACACCACCCTCACCTCTAACGGCAGACTGGATTGGCTCACCGTAGTCATCTGGCTTGCGGCAATTTTTATAAAAATCATACTTTTCTTCTTCTGCTCGGTCTACAGTATAGCCGGCTTCTTCCGCTGCAAAGAAAATCAATTGCACCCTCTGTTTCTGGTCTTTTATTCGCTTCTGCTTCTGATGCTCCCCCTTCTTCTGCCCGTAGAGGCCTTCACAAACGATTTTTTCGTACTCGGAGCAGGCAAGTTTATTTTATGGATCGTACAGTATCTGCTCCCTTTCTCGCTTCCGGTTTTCACCTTCCTCTCAAACAAAAAAACTTCTTCGGTAAAGGAGGAAATGTATGTCAGTATATAAGCGCATAGGGATCCTGCTTTCGGTACTGTTTGTGACCCTCGTATTCACAACATTCTTTGCGGGAATAGATATAAAACAAAGAATCCTCGTGCTCGGCGTCGCTCTCGACAAAGACGAGTACGGCTATAAAATGTACACGGAGGTAGTCGTCCCGACCGAAAATACAGGCGAATCCAACAGCGGAGGAATGCGCAGGATACTCTCCGGCAGAGGCAAAACTGTCAGCGAAGCCTTTCAGAGTCTTAATAAATATAACGGTCACCTCTTTTCCCTCGGACAATGCAATCTTCTCGCTATCTGCGGTAATCTCATGAAAAACCATAACGTTTCCGACTGCCTCGCCTACTTCGCCTACTCCGACGCCTTCAAAGACGGCGTCACGGTTGTAGGCACAGAGTTGAGCTGCGAAGATTTTTTCTTCGCCGAAATGCCCACGGAAACTTTTGTCACCTTTGCAGTTCACAGCGCAGTCACAGGCAACGGCAAAAGAATCAATGTCCCCGTCATGGACCTGCTGGAATTCGTGAAAGCCAACGCCACACTTTCGGCATGTTCTTATGTTCCCGTCATCTCCTTCATACAGGAAATTCAGCCCGACACTTCCGATTCCGCCCGTCAGTCGATGCAGAAATGCATTTCTTCGGATAAAATGGCGGTATTCGTAAAAGGAGAATTCAAAGAAATGCTGGACGCAGACGAAATAAAATCCTTCAACCTCGTCAACGGAAAAGATTATTACCACGTTTTCGTGGTCGACGACAGTATTATAAGCTCTACCCTGCCAAGAAAAATCGCAGTAGGGAACATCAATAAATCCGTAAATACTGAATACTCCTTAAAAAACGGCCGCCCTTTGATAAAAATACGCCTCGATATGCAGATAAAACGCCTGAGAACAGATACCGACGGCCTCTCCCTTCCTTTTATGCCGGTCGGCGAAAGAGAAATCACCCCCGATATCTCCAGACAGGTCCAGAACGAATGCACACACCGTATAGAAGAAATTTACTCCCGCCTCATAAACCTCGATTGCGATATTCTCAAAATATACAGCGGCTTTTATAAAAGTCTCGGAGCAGAGTGGACTGCTTATACATCCTTCCACCCCGATTGGCTTCAAAATACTTCTGTTACAGCCATCTGCAATATCAGCTGATCCGTCTTCCGGACTCTTTTGCACGTGTGTTCTTGCCGCTCGGTGCGCCCCGCAAAAACCGTCCTTCCGTCAGCACGCTCGGCAGCAATATGTCCGCATATGTTCTTCCGTTCGTCTCATTCCCGCACCTGATTCACCGTGCGCCTTCCTATACCCTGACCGGTTCTCGCCTTCTTACTGCTGATCCGTCTTCCGGACTCTTTTTACGTGTGCTCCTGCAACTCGGCGCCCGCTAAAACCGCCCTGCCGTCAGCACGCTCGGCAGCAATATGTCCGCACATGAACATCCGTTCGTCGCATTCCCGCAGACAAACAAAAAAAGCGCCTTTCAAGACGCTTTTTATCTTTTCTTTTATCCTTTTCAGGTTCAGGCCTGCTTCTCTTCCTGAGGATAAACGCTGACCTGTCTTTTGTCCTTGCCCTTGCGCTCAAATTTCACTATGCCCGCAATCAGTGCAAAAAGTGTGTCGTCACTTCCGATACCCACATTGTTTCCGGGATGGAAATGCGTGCCGCGCTGACGAACAAGTATATTCCCGGGACACACAAACTGACCGTCTGCACGCTTAGCGCCCAAACGCTTGCTTTCACTGTCCCTTCCGTTTCTGGAACTGCCCACGCCTTTCTTGTGCGCAAACAACTGTAAATTTATAAACACGTCGATACCTCCGTTTTGATATATTTGGGATATCCCGTAGCAATATCTTTCAATCCGACCGCCATCGTGCCTAATATTATATCGGCATCCCGACGCTGCTCCGGGGTGAGTTCTTCCGGCAACTCTGCCCATAACCTGCCTTTATAGTCGTCTCTGTGATAAGAAACTTTTATCCCGGCTACCTGTATAAGTCCCAAAATAGCCGTCTGAGTCAGCGCGGATATCGCCGCGCATACTATATCTTTTCCGCTTTGGGCTGCTCCGGCGTGACCTTCGACCTTGAAGGATACCACCTTACCCTCTTTTTCATATAATGTCACCGTAGTCATATCAAAATGCTATGCTCTTTATGCGAAGCTGCGTATACGGCTGACGATGCCCTTTTCTTCTGCGCACGTTTTTCTTAGCCTTGTATGTGAAAATATTTATCTTCTTTCCCTTGCCTTCTCCGATCACCTCGGCTAAAACCTTCGCAGAAACTGCGTCTTTCCCGGCAAGCATCTTTTCACCATCCGATATGAAAAGCACTTCGAGTCCCACCTCGTCGCCTTCGCGGGCTTTGAGAAGCTCAACTTTTATGATCTCGCCCTCTTTGACTTTGTACTGCTTTCCGCCGGTCAATATTATTGCGTACATGTAATACCCTCCTTTACAGAACTCGCTGAGAATCTCCCTTACGGGATGAAGCCGTGCCTTGCACAGTTCTGCCCTTAAGCCTACGGATCCGCAGCATCCTGTCCTGCTATGACATATGCCTTTTTCCATACACAAAAAAAGCGCTTCACTCAAGCGGCATTGCGTATTATACCACACCTTAAAGGTCATGTCAAGTATTTTTGCAGCCGCTCGGGATTTTTCTCTTCCATGCTCCCCGCGCTATTCCTCCGTCCCGTCACATTGCATCATCCCCCCTCACCGACACCTGCCTTTCCGACTCGCACCCCCATCATACGCTTTTATAACACATTCTCATACGGATCCGAATAAAATTCCCCTATAAAAATCCCTTCGAAAACCGAAATACTTCCTTATACAATAATCCCCCGTCTTTACCGAAACCTGCCGCGATCTGAATACTCCCGCACATTCCTGCCAGACGTAAAACCGGCAAATACAAAAAACTGAAAATCGTCCGTTTTATTCCGTTTGTCCGCGTGTTGCATGAAACTCCGTGCTTCTCATACTATATATTCCGACTGTCCGCGCGTCGTACGAAATTCAGTGTCTTATACCATATATTCCGACTGTATGCGCGTT
>ENA-OYZN01000359-OYZN01000359.1-human-gut-metagenome-genome-assembly--contig:-NODE-359-length-22399-cov-6.113006_pt1 | contig 22399 bp, 17 predicted proteins | sample MGYA00243294_ERZ653483 | MGnify/ENA primary metagenome ERZ653483 (study PRJEB26926, sample SAMN06165155) | human gut metagenome | biome: ENVO:00009003; feature: ENVO:2100002; material: ENVO:00002003... | reverse complement strand
CGAGATAGGCTCCGGTCTCGTGGGCTCGGAGATGTGTATAAGAGACAGTGATAACCTTGTCGTTGTAGCCGGGCATGTCGGAAGGATAGGGGGTGGCGAAGCAATCCACGGGAGCTGCCGCCTGAATGCCCTTGCAGAAGGCGACCATGCCCGCTTCACTGCCCAGCTCCACTGCCTGAATGATGTCGTGACGGCTTTCCTCCGCACCGGGGACGCAGCGGAAGCCCAGCGGCTCATACAGATTGGCAGCGAAGATCGCACCCTTTTCCGCGCCTGCCACCACCGTGGAGGCGAGGAAAAAGCCCTGATACAGCGCAGGCATCAGCCCCAGATTCGCGCCGACCTCCTGCCCCAGACCGGGGGCGGAAAGCCGGTAAGCGCACCGGTCAACGCATTTTTTCGTGCCGCAGATATAGCCGCCGATGGGGGCCAGTCCGCCGCCGGGGTTTTTGATCAGGCTGCCGACGATCATGTCCGCGCCCACGTCCGACGGCTCGGCCCGCTCGACAAATTCGCCGTAGCAGTTGTCGACCATGCACAGAACGTCCGGCCTGCACTGCTTGCAGAACGCGATCAGCTCCCCGATCTGCGCGACGGAGAACGACGGCCTTGTCGCGTAGCCCTTCGAGCGCTGGATGGTGATGAGCTTTGTTTTGGGGCCGATCGCGGCGCGGATGCCGTCAAAATCGAACGTGCCGTCCGGCAGCAGGTCGACCTGCCGGTACTGCACGCCGTATTCCATCAGCGAACACTTGGACGGACGGATGCCGATGACCTCCTCCAGCGTGTCATACGGCGCGCCGTTCGGGCTTAAAAGCTCGTCGCCCGGCAGCAGATTCGCGCTCAGCGCGACGGCCAGCGCGTGCGTGCCGCAGGTGATCTGCGGGCGGACAAGCGCAGCTTCGGTATGGAAGCAGTCGGCATAGACCTTTTCTAGCACCTCGCGGCCCATATCGTCGTAGCCATAGCCCGTCGTAGCGGCGAAGCAGCCTGCCGAAAGCTTGTTTTTCTGCATGGCGGCAAGCACCTTTGTCTGGTTGTATTCCGCCGTCCGGTCAATGGCCTCAAAGCGGGGCCTCAGGCCGTCTAAAATCATTTCTCCGTATTCATATACCGCGCGGCTCACGCCGAGCGATTCATATAGTGTCGTAAGTTCCATCCTCTATTTCTCCATTTTCCCGAAAATGTCATCTGCCGCGTCGCGCAGCACGTCCGGCTTGGTGACGATGATGCCCGTTTCCTCGTCTCCGAGAATGAGCAGCGTATCGCCGGGCTTTACGCCGAAGATCTGCCGCGCGTCCTTGGGGATGACGATCTGGCCCTTTTCGCCGACCTTGGCCGTGCCGAAAATATGCCGCTTCGCCTTGCCCAGAATATGCTTTCCGCCTGCCACGCATGAGCCTCCTTTGCAGGGTAATTTTCATACTTGTATAACTTACAGCGCGTCTGTCCGTTTGTCAAGCATGAGACGGCGAAAGGCTCGAATATATCACGATTCATATATGCAATATGCGCTTTTATATCGATATATTTATATTGTTTTTCCCTGTTCAGAATCCGTCATTTTTCACATAAAATTCGAAAAAACTTGATTTTTTCAAAAAGCCTGATATCGTATATGTCAGATGTGCCATGCGGATTTTATATGGCTGCGCAGAAAGGATACGGTATGAAGCGAAGCTGGTTTTTGATCGTCCTGTGCCTGCCGCTTCTGCTGTGCGGCTGTGCGCAAAAAAGCGCGGAGCGCGAATTTTTTGCCATGGACACCGTCATGCAGCTGCGCGCCTATGGTCCGGCGGCAGAGGATGCGCTGGCGCAGGCGGAAGCTGAAATTTACCGGCTGGAGGGCGTGCTTTCCTGCCGGGACGAACAAGCGGCGCTGGCCCGGCTGAACGAAACGGGCGGCGGAACAGCCGGTGAGGAGACGGCGGCGCTTTTACAGACGGCGCTGACGCTCTGCGAACAGACCGGCGGCGCCTATGACCCGGCGCTCGGCGCACTTTCGGAAGCGTGGGGCTTTTCGACCGGCGCGTACCGCGTGCCGGAGCCGGATGCGCTGGCCGAGGCCATGCAGAGCTCCGGAGCCGGGCTTGTGCAGCTGGACGGTATTTCCGTGACGCTGACAAACGGCGCGCAGCTCGACCTCGGCGGCATCGCCAAGGGCTATGCGGCAGGACGCGTCCGGACAATTTTAAGGGAAGCGGGCGTCACGTCCGCGATCATTTCCCTTGGCGGCAATGTTGCCGCTGTGGGGAAGAAGCCGGACGGCAGCGCGTGGACGGTCGGTCTGCAGGACCCGGACAGGCCGGAGGCATATTTCGGCACGGTTTCTATTGAAGACGCCTGCGTCGTCACCTCCGGCGCGTATCAGCGGTATTTTGAGGAAAACGGCGTCTGCTATCACCATATTTTAGACCCGCATACCGGCTGCCCCGCCGAAAGCGGAGTGAAATCCGTCAGCGTCGTTGCGCAGGACGATACGCTGGCCGATGCGCTGTCGACAGCGCTGTTCGTTATGGGACTGGACGCGGGCGCGGAGCTTTGGAACAGCAGCGGCCTTTCGTTTGAGGCCGTGTTCGTAACGGATGACAACACGGTCTGGATCACGCCCGGCCTTGCCGGGCGCTACCGGTCCGACCGGCTCTCTCAGATACTGGAATGAAGCAGAAGCATTGGATCTTGATCTTCGCGGCGGTCATCGCCGTGTGTCTCGCCGTGTGGCTGCTGCCGCGCGGAGGCGGGCGGACGGCGCTTGTCTATCAGGACGGAACTTTATTATACATACTTAACCTGCGGCAGGACCGGACGCTGACCGTGACCGGACCGGCGGGCGAGAATATCATCACGGTAGCAGACGGCGAGGTCTTCATATCCCGCGCGGACTGCCCCGATCAGATCTGCGTGCAGCACGGGCCGCTGCAAAAAACCGGCGGGCCGATCATATGCCTGCCGAACCGGCTGACGATCGAGTGGGCGCAGAAGGATGCTCAGGTCGACGCGCTCAGCGGAACGGGAGGGCTGTCATGAGGCTGAAAAAGCTTACGCTCACGGCAGTCCTGACGGCGGCGGCGCTCGTCATGTTTGTGCTGGAGAGCCAGCTGCCGCCGCTCACGGCCATTCCCGGCATCAAGCCGGGGCTTTCCAATATTTTTACGCTCTTCACCATGGAGACGCTCGGCCCCGGCTGGGCCTTCGGGCTGTTTTTCACGCGCGTCACGCTCGGCTGCGTCATCACCGGGCAGGGTTCCGCGTTTTTGTACAGCTTCGCGGGCGGGCTGTGCGCGTATGCGCTGATGCTGCTGCTCAGAAGGAAGCTCAGGGGCAGCACACTCTGGGTCAAGAGCGTGCTGTGCGCCATGGCGCACAACGCCGGACAGCTGGCCGCCGCTGCGGCCATTGCGAAAACCGGCGCGGTATGGAGCTATCTGCCGGTTTTAATACCGGCTGCGATACTGGCCGGGACGCTGACCGGCCTTTGCACCCAGCTGGTTCTGCACCGGCTGGCAAAGGCGGGGGTTCTCCCGGAAGAAACGAGTCCCAAAAAGCAAGAGGAGGAAGCAAACGGATGAAACTGCACATCCACGGCGTACACGTGCCGAACCGCAAGAATACGGCGGAGCTGGCCGCGCTGCGCCTGCCCATCCCGGAGACGGTCGAAATCCCGATGTCCATGCACATCGGCGCGCCCGCCATCCCGGTCGTAAAGCCCGGCGAAAGCGTCCGGGTCGGGCAGCTGATCGGAATGGCAGGAGGTTTTGTCTCCGCGCCCGTCTACGCAAGCGTTTCCGGCACGGTCAAAAAGATTGGCCAGCAGGTCGGCTCCGGCGGGCGGCTCATGCAGACCGTCGTCATTGCCGCCGACGGCAAACAGGAGCCTGACCCGGATTTAAAGCCGCCCAAGCTCGACACCATGCAGGAGTTTCTGGACGCCGTGCGCGAAAGCGGCATGGTCGGCCTCGGCGGCGCAGGCTTCCCGACGGTCGTCAAGCTGACCGTTAAGAATCTGGAGCAGGTCAAGGCCGTGATCATCAACGGCGCGGAGTGCGAGCCGTATATCACCTCGGACACGCGCACCATGCTCGACCGGTCGGAGGAGCTGATGGAGGGCGCGCGTCTCGTGCAGCACTTTTTACAGGTACGCCGTGTGATCTTCGCCATTGAGGACAACAAGCCCCGCTGCATCCAGCTGTACCGGAAGCTGACGAAGGACGAGGACGGCATGGAGGTCTGTGCGCTGAAATCTCTGTACCCGCAGGGCGGCGAAAAGGTGCTGATCTACAATACCATCGGCGAGATCGTCCCCGAGGGCAAGCTCCCGCTGGACGTGGGCGCGATCGTGCTCAACTGCACAACGCTTGCCAACATCGCCCGCTACTGCAAGACCGGTATGCCGCTGGTCGAAAAGTGCATCACGGTCGACGGCTCCGCCGTCGCGAAGCCCAAGAACGTGATCGTCCCCATCGGCATGAAGCTCGCGGACGTGTTTGAGCAGGCCGGCGGCTTCTGCGCGGAGCCGAAGAAGGTGCTCTACGGCGGCCCGATGATGGGCATCGCCGTGCCGGATCTCGACCAGCCGGTCCTGAAAAACACGAATGCAGTCCTCGCCATGACGGAAGCGGACGCCGTCCTGCCGGAGCCTACGGCCTGCATCCGCTGCGGCCGGTGCATCCGCCACTGTCCGCTGCGGCTCATGCCGTCGCATATTGTTGCAGCCTATGAGGCAGGCAATATGGAGCGTCTGGCGGAACTGAAGGTCAATCTCTGCATGGAATGCGGCTGCTGCTCGTTCGGCTGCCCGGCGCACCGGCCGCTCGTACAGACCAATAAGCTTGCAAAGGCGAAGCTTGCCGCCTGGCGCAAGGCGCAGAGCGAAAAGCTCGATGCAAAGAAGGAGGCCGTCAAATGAAGCTTGTGATCTCCGCTTCCCCGCATATCGATTCCGGCGCAACGACCCGGAAGATCATGGGCGACGTGCTCATCGCCCTGTGTCCCGCCCTGATCGCGGCCATCGTGATCTTCGGCTGGCGGGCGCTGCTGGTGACGGCGGTGTGCGCCGCAGCCTGCGTATTTTTCGAGTGGGGCTTTGAAAAGCTCTGCCATAAGGAATCCACCATCGGCGATCTGTCCGCCGTGGTGACGGGCGTCATTCTGGCGTATAACCTGCCGGTGTCCATTCCGCTGTGGCAGGCCGTGTTCGGCTGCCTCGTGGCCATCGTCGCCGTCAAGCAGCTCTTCGGCGGCATCGGCAAAAACTTTGCCAACCCCGCGCTGGTGGGCCGCATCGCCCTGTTCCTCTCGTTCTCCAAGACCATGACGGCCTGGGTCTTCCCGGACGCCGTTTCCTCGGCCACGCCGCTGGCGCAGCTGGCGGCAGGGCAGAAGCCGGAGCTTCTGACGCTCCTGCTCGGCAATCACGGCGGCTGCATCGGCGAGACGTGTGCGCTGGCGCTGCTGCTCGGCGGGGCGTATCTGCTCGTCCGCGGCGTCATTACCTGGCAGACGCCGGTGTGCTTTGTAGGAACTGTTTTTGTGCTGTCCCTTGTTCTGGGGCAGGATGCGCTGCGGCAGGTGCTCTCGGGCGGCCTGCTTCTGGGCGCGTTCTTCATGGCGACCGACTATGTGACCGCCCCGCAGACCTATTGGGGCCGGGCGCTGTTCGGCATCGGCGCGGGACTGCTCACGTGCCTCATCCGCTTCTACGGCAGCTACGCCGAGGGCGTGTCGTTCGCCATCCTCTTTATGAACATTCTCACGCCGTATCTGTCCAGATGGACGCAGAGCAAGCCGCTGGGAGGTGCGAAGGCATGAAAAACACGAAAGAGATCCGAAAATCCATCGTCGTTCTGGTCGTGATCTGCCTGCTCACGTCCGCGGCGCTGGCTGTCGTGAACCACTTTACCGCGCCCGTCTCCAAGGCGAACGCGGAGGCCAGAGCCGAGCAGGCGCGGCTGGACGCCGTGCCGGACGCGGCTTCGTTTCAGCTGGTCGAGACGACTCTTCCGGAGGAGGTCGTGAGCGCCTATCTCGCGCTGGACGAAGCCGGAAGCCCCATGAGCTATCTGTTTACCGTCGAGGGCAAGGGCTTCGGCGGCACGATCCAGGTGATGTGCGTCATCGGCTCCGACGGCTTGATCCGTGCCTGCCGCACGATGGATGTATCGTCCGAAACAACGACGCTCGGCGGCCAGACGGCAAGCGAGCGTTACACCGGGCAGTATACCGGGCAGGACGCCTCGCTTTCCGGCGTGAGCGCCATCTCCCACGCAACCATCACATCGAATGCCTATCGCGGCTGCGTGGAAACTGCGTTTGAAGCGTATGCGATTGTAAAGGGGGCGCAGAAATGAGCAAATTACAGAATTTCCTGAAGGGCCTGATCAAGGAGAACCCGGTGCTCGTCCTCGTGCTCGGCACATGCCCGACGCTGGCCATCTCCACGTCGGTCATTGCGGCCTTCGGCATGGGCATTGCGGCAACCGCCGTTCTGATCCTGTCCAACATGGCTATTTCCGCCATCCGCAAAATCGTCCCCGACCCGGTGCGCATCCCGTGCTATATCGTCGTGATCGCGGGCTTCGTCACGGTCGTCGAGCTGGTCATGGAGGCGTATGCCTTCAGCCTGTATCAGTCTCTGGGCGTGTATCTGTCGCTGATCGTTGTCAACTGCATCATCCTCGGCCGGGCCGAGATGTATGCCAGCAAGCACGGTGTTGTGGATTCCGCCATTGACGGCGCGGGCATGGGCCTCGGCTTCACGCTTGCTATCTGCGCCATGGCCGCCATCCGCGAAACGCTCGGCTGCGGCACGTTCTGCGGCCTGCCCGTGCCGTGGTTCCATGAAAACCCCATCGGCATTCTGACCATGGCCCCCGGCGGCTTCTTCGTGTTCGGCTGCATGATCGCGCTCATCAATAAGATCTCCAAGGGCAAGGCCATCAAGAAGAAGGAATTCGGCTGCGCCGGCTGCCCGGGCTGCGGCAAGGGCGCCTGCGAAGGAAAGGAGGCGGCTGCAAAATGAAGACCATGATCCTCGTCATTCTGACCGCCGCGATCACGAACAACTATGTGCTCGTCAAGTTCCTCGGCATCTGCCCCTTCCTCGGCGTATCCAAGAAGCTCGATCAGGCGACCGGTATGTCGCTGGCCGTTATCTTCGTCGAGGTGCTGGCCACCGCCGTTACCTGGCCGATCTATCATTTCCTGCTCGCGGGCAAGGTAGACTTTACTTACATGGAAACCGTCGTCTTCATTCTGGTCATTGCGGCCCTTGTCCAGCTGGTCGAGATCGTCCTCAAGCGCTATGTGCCCGCGCTGCATAAATCCCTCGGCGTCTATCTGCCGCTCATCACGACGAACTGCGGCGTTCTGGGCGTGACGATGAACGTCATTTCCGACGGCATGAACTACGGCGAAGCGCTTCTGACCGCACTGGGCTGCGGCCTCGGCTTCTTCCTCGCGATGGTGCTGTTTTCCGGCGTCCGGTCGCGCGTGGCCGAGGCGGAGCCGCCCAAAAGCTTTGAGGGGCTTCCCATCACGCTCGTCTCGGCGGCGATCGTATCCCTGTCATTTTTCGGACTGACCGGCATCATCGACCGGCTGTTCGGCTAAGGAGGGCGCGGCTATGATGGAAATTCTGATCCCGATCCTGGCCGTGACTGTGATCGGCCTCATCTGCGCGGTCGGCCTCGCCGTGGCGTCGAGCGTCATGGCGGTCAAGGAGGACACGCGCTTTACCGAAATTCGTGCCTGCCTGCCCGGCGCAAACTGCGGCGCGTGCGGCTACACCGGCTGCGACGGCTATGCAAAGGCCCTGCTGGAGCCCGGCACGAAGACAAACCTCTGCGTTCCCGGCGCGGATGCAGTCGCGGCGCAGATCGCGGCGCTGCTCGGCGTGGAGGCTGAGGACGTTGTGGAAAAGATCGCGGTTGTGCAGTGCGCAGGCACGTGCGAGGCTACGAGCGTCAAGGCTGACTACCGGGGCATCCCCTCCTGCGCGGCGGCGAAGCTGTTCTACGGCGGCAACGGCAGCTGCATCTTCGGCTGCATGGGCTTCGGCGACTGCGCCAGAGCCTGCCCGAAGGGCGCGATCTCCATGCAGGACGGCATTGCCTGCGTCGATCATACGGAATGCATCGGCTGCGGCATCTGCGCGCAGACGTGCCCGCAGAAGATCATCGAGATCGTGCCGGATATCATCCGCACGGAGGTGCTCTGTTCGAGCTATCACAACGGCCCGTACACCAAAAAGGTCTGCTCCTCCGGCTGCATCGGCTGCCATAAGTGCGAAAAGACCTGTCCGCAGGGCGCGATCAAGGTCGATAACTTCCTCGCCCGCATCGACTGGGACAAGTGCACCGCCTGCGGCGCGTGCGCCGGCGTCTGCCCGACCGGCGCAATGGTCTGCGGCGATTTCTCCGGCGCGTCCAGAGTCCAGCCTCTTAAGAAAAACTGCGGTGCATCGTAACCCTCTTGACAAACGTAAAGCGCCTGCGGCGAAATGCCGCAGGCGCGTCAATTTTTTATGGATGGGTTCAGCCCTTGAGCTTGTCGAAGAAGCTCTTGCGCTTGGGCTGGCCGTCGTCGCCGACGGAGGATTCGAGCTGCTTTAAGAGCTCCTTCTGCTCCCGCGTGAGCTTTGTCGGCGTTTCAACGACGACGGTGACGAACTGGTCGCCGCGCGTCTTGTAGCCGACATAGGGAATGCCCTTGCCGCGCAGGCGGAAGGTCGTGCCGGTCTGCGTGCCCTCGGGGATCTGATAGCGCACCTTGCCGTCGAGCGTGGGCACCTCGATGGACGCGCCGAGCGCGGCCTGCGTGAACGAAATGGGCATCTGGCACATGACGTTCGCGCCGTCACGCGTGAAGATCGGGTGCTTGCGCACGGAAACGGTCACGAGCAGATCGCCGTTCGGGCCGCCGTTCGAGCCGGCATTGCCCTCGTCGCGCACGCGGAAGGACTGGCCGTCGTCGATGCCGGCAGGAACCTTGACGCGGATGGTCTTCGTGTGGCGCACCTTGCCCTTGCCCCGGCAGGCGGTGCAGGGGTCGGTGATGATGGTGCCGCTGCCGCCGCACTTCGGGCACGGCTGATTGGACTGCATGGTCATGCCCATGAAATTCTGCTGGGTGCGCACGGTGCCGGTGCCGTGGCAGTACGTACAGGTCTGGGGGCTCGTGCCCTCCTTTGCGCCGCTTCCATGGCAGGTGCTGCACGTTTCGATGCGGGAGAAGGTGATCTCGCGCTCGCAGCCAAAGGCCGCTTCCTCAAAGCTGATCTCGATCTCACTGACGACGTTCTGGCCCTTCGCCGGGCCTCTTCTGCGGCCGGACGACGACGCGCCGCCGCCGAAGAAATCGCCGAAGATATCGCTGAAATCCCCGAAGCCGCTGAAGCCGCCGCCTCCAAATCCGCCGAAGCCCGCGTTCGGATTGAAATTCGGGTCGACGCCCGCGAAGCCGTACTGGTCGTACCGGGCCTTTTTATCGGCGTCGGACAGGACCTCATACGCCTCGTTGATCTCCTTGAACTTTTCCTCGGCGGTCTTGTCGCCAGGGTTCTGATCGGGGTGGTATTTCATGGCCAGCTTGCGGTAGGCCTTTTTGATCTCGGCGTCGGACGCATTTTTCTCGACGCCCAGCACCTCGTAATAATCTCGTTTGTTCTGATCTGCCATACTATCTCACCTCAGATTCGGTGGGTAACAGCCGATAGGGGCGGTCACGCCGCCCCTGTCAAGCTGTGCTTCACGAATTAGTTGTCCTTGACCTCTTCGTAGTCCGCGTCGACGACGCCGTCGTCATTGCCGCCCGCCTGCTGGCCGGCCTGACCGGCGTTCGGGTTGGCATTCGGCTCGCCCTGCGGGGCCGCGTTCTTATAGAGCTTCTCGGACACGGCGTAGAACGCCTTCTGGACCTCCTCGGTCGCAGCCTTGATGGCGGCGAGGTCGGTGCCCTTCTGGGCGGTCTTCAGCTTTTCAATGGCTTCCTTGACGGGGGCCTTCTCAGCCTCTGTGACCTTGTCGCCCATCTCGTTCAGGGTCTTTTCGGACTGGTAGATGATCTGGTCGGCGTTGTTGCGGGTGTCGACCTCGTCCTTGCGGGCCTTATCCTGCGCCGCATACTGCTCCGCTTCGCGGACAGCCTTGTCGATATCCTCCTTCGAGAGGTTGGAGGAAGCGGTGATGGTGATCTTCTGCTCGGCGCCGGTGCCGAGATCCTTCGCGGAGACGTTCACGATGCCGTTGGCGTCGATGTCGAACGTGACCTCGATCTGCGGAACGCCTCTGGGCGCCGGAGCGATGCCGGTCAGTTGGAACACACCGAGCGTCTTGTTGTCGGCTGCCATCTCACGCTCACCCTGCAGGACATGGACCTCAACGGAGGTCTGGCTGTCAGCGGCGGTAGAGAAGACTTGGCTCTTCTTGGTCGGGATGGTGGTGTTGCGGTCGATCAGCTTGGTGAACACGCCGCCCATCGTCTCGATGCCGAGAGACAGCGGAGTGACGTCCAGCAGCAGCAGGCCCTTGACGTCGCCGCCAAGCACGCCGCCCTGGATCGCTGCGCCGACAGCCACGCACTCGTCGGGGTTGATACCCTTGAAGCCTTCCTTGCCGGTCAGCTTCTTGACCTCATCCTGCACGGCCGGAATACGCGTCGAGCCGCCGACCAGAAGGACCTTGGAAATATCGTTGGCGGTCAGACCGGCATCGGCCATCGCCTGCTTGACCGGGCCTGCGGTCGCTTCGACCAGATGGGCGGTCAGCTCGTTGAACTTTGCACGCGTCAGCGTGACGTCCAGATGCTTCGGGCCTGTTGCGTCAGCGGTGATATACGGCAGGTTGATGTTCGTGGAGGTCACGCCGGACAGCTCGATCTTGGCCTTTTCGGCGGCTTCCTTCAGTCTCTGCATGGCGACCTTGTCGTTGGACAGATCGATGCCCTCTGCCTTCTTGAATTCGGAAACGAGGTAGTTCATGACGCACTCGTCGAAATCATCGCCGCCGAGGTGGGTGTTGCCGTTGGTGGCAAGGACTTCGATAACGCCGTCGCCGATGTCCAGAATGGAGACATCGAACGTGCCGCCGCCGAGGTCGTAGACCATGACCTTCTGCTCGGCTTCCTTGTCGACGCCGTAGGCCAGAGCGGCTGCGGTCGGCTCGTTGATGATACGCTTGACGTCAAGACCTGCGATCTTGCCTGCGTCCTTGGTGGCCTGACGCTGTGCGTCGTTGAAATATGCGGGAACGGTGATAACGGCCTCGGTGACGGTGCCGCCCAGATATGCCTCGGCGTCCGCCTTCAGCTTCTGCAGGATCATCGCGGAGATCTCCTGCGGGGTGTACTTCTTGCCGTCGATGTCGACCTTGTAATCGGAGCCCATGTGACGCTTGATGGAAGCGACGGTGCGCTCGTGGTTGGTAACGGCCTGACGCTTTGCGACCTGACCGACCATTCTTTCACCGGTCTTGGAGAACGCGACGACGGACGGGGTGGTGCGGTTGCCTTCGGCGTTCGCGATGACGACGGGTTCGCCGCCTTCCATAACGGCGACGCAGCTGTTGGTAGTGCCAAGGTCAATGCCAATAATCTTACTCATAATAATTTCCTCCTATATGAATGCCTGTATTTACAAATTTATATGCTGCCGGTTCCCCGGCGTGGGTGCTTTTTTAATTTGCGACCTTTACCATCGCGAAGCGGACGACCTTTTCGCCGACCTTGAAGCCTTTCTGGAAGACCTCTGCAATGACGTTTTCGCCAAGCGCTTCGTCCTCGACGTGCATGACCGCGTTATGAAGCTGCGGGTCAAAGACCTCGCCTGCCGCGCCGAAGCTCACGACGCCCAGCTTTTCCATGACGGAGACGAGCTGGTTCATCGTCATCTCGACGCCCTTTTTAAACGCGGCATCCTGCGTCTCCTGCGCCAGCGCCCGCTCGAGATTGTCGTACACGGGAAGGAACTTCTCGACCGTCTCCGAACGGATGTCGGTATAGAGGCTTTCCTTTTCCTTCTGGCTGCGCTTGCGGTAGTTGTCGTATTCGGCGGCCAGCCGCAGATAGCTGTCATGCTCCTGTGCCAGCGCCTGCTGCGCCTTTTCAAACTCGCTTGCCTCCTGCTGCTTGGCTTCCTCGGGTTTTTTTTCCTCGGACTGCTTCGCGGCTTCGGCTTCGGTCTGCTGCGCAGCTTCTTCTGTCTGCTCGGCTGCGGAGGCGGCCTGTGCCTTTTCCTCCGAAGCCGGATTGCTGTTTGTTTTCTTACTCATATCTATGCCTCCGGGTCATTGTGCTTATTTTCCGGCCCTTCGATTGCCGGGGTCTGGTTTTTCTGGAACATCCGGCTCAGGTTCTCGGCGAAGTAGCTCAGCCGGGCGGTGATCTGCGCGTAATCCATTCTGGTCGGGCCGACCACGCCGATCAGGCCCTGCATCCCGTCGCCGATGTCGAACTTCGTCATGACGACGCTGGTGTCGCGCAGCTCCTTCGACACGTTTTCCGGGCCGACCAGGATCTGCGTCCGGCTGTCCGGGGAAAGCGCGGCGGGAAGATTGGAAACCACATCCTCGTCGAGCGCGGAGAGCATTTTCTGCGCCTTGTCGATGTCGTGGTACTCCGGCTGGCCGAGAAGCTTGGCCTGTCCGGTCATGTAGACCTCGCTGTGCTCCTGGTGCAGAAGCGACGTGACGAAATCCATGATGACGGGCACGAGGCTGGCCGCATTTCCGGCGCTTCTGGTCACGCGGGACAGAAGCTCGGGGCTGAGCTGTTCGGCGGTCAGCTCCGTGACGCTTGCGTTCAGCACTGCGCCGAGAAGCTTCAGATCCGCCTCCGTCAGCTCGACCGGGAGCCGGATGAGCTTATTCTTGACGGAGCTGTCGCTCAGCATCACGACGAGAATAAAGCTGCCGCTGTCCGCGAGGATCAGGTCGAACCGCTTGACTGTCAGCCCGGCGGCACGCGCCGCCATGGCGTAGGCGGGCAGATTCGTCATCTGCGAGACAAGCTTGCCGACCTGCGAGACGACCTTGTCGACCTCCTGCATTTTCAGCTCCATCGCCTGATTGATCGACTTCGTTTCATCGGTCGACAGGCGGTAGTCCTGCATCAGCTCGTCGACGTACAGCCGGTACCCGGCAGGCGACGGGATGCGTCCGGCGGAGGTGTGCGGCTGCTCCAGATATCCGAGCGTCGTCAGCTCCGCCATCTCGTTGCGGATGGTCGCGGAGGAAAAATCCATGTCCGGCATCTGCGCAATGGTCTTGGACGCCACCGGCTCCGCCGTGCGGATGTAAAGATCCACGATCGCACGCAGGATCTTCTTTTTCCGGTCTGAAAGCTCCATGGTTCGTTCCTCCTTTCGCCTTAGCACTCTTTATCCATGAGTGCTAAACGCAGTGTACCACCGCCTGCCAGCGTTGTCAATACCTACAGACTTAAATTATTTGTGAACAATTCATATCTTATGTATGAATGCCCCGGCGGGGCGGTTTTATCAGCCGCGGCGCCCGGATCCGCAGCATCAGCCGGCTTCCTGGACAGCGTTCCTGCCCGTCCGGCGGGGACTGCCGGGCGGGCTTTGTCTGCCGGTCAGGGATTATATAGACAAAATCCACAAAAAATTCCCGGTAAAATTTACGTAAAATCGGTAAAATCTCCGTAAAGGCACTGGATTTTAACGGGTGGAACTGCTATACTATGAAATACAGAACTCTGCGACTGCGGCTCCCTTGACCGGCAGCCGTTTTCGTTTCTGTATCAATCCGCAGAAGGAGGGTTCAAAAAGGTGCTTTGCGCAGGACGAGCCTGCGCACAACATGAACATTCAGAATTTGAACAGAAATCAGGAGGAAATGCAAGCATGAAAAAACGCACAACGCGGTGTCTCGCGCTGCTGCTGGCCGTCGTCATGGTCCTTTCGGTCATGCCGGTCGCCATGGCGGAGGAGACAACGCAGACGCAGACTTACACCAAGGTCACAAAAGCGCCTGCAGACTGGTCTGGTACATACCTGATCGTGTCCGAGGGTGACAAACTGATTATGGACGGTTCCCTTGACAAGCTTGACGTTGAAGGGAACAAGGTCGATGTTACGATCACCGACAGCAAAATCACCGGTGATTATGCGAAATATGCGTTTACCGTTGAGCCGATGACTGGCGGCTACGCCATCAAGTCTGCAAGCGGAAAGTATATTTCGGGTAAGTCCGGAAGCAACAAGCTGAACAGTGGTTCCACACAGTCCCTCAATACGATTGAACTTACCAGCGGTAAGGTGATCGTTACCAGCGACGGAACAACACTGCAATACAACAATGCAGCAAAGAACGGCACCAGATTCCGTTACTACAAGTCGCAGAATCAGCAGCCGATCTCGCTGTACAAGATTGAAACCGCAGCCAAGCAGCAGGTCGAAACCCCGACTGCGAACGTAGCGGACGGCGCTGAGATCGAGGTTGGCACGGAGATCAAGTTCGAGTGCAAGACCGAGGGCGCGACGATCTACTACAAGACCGCAGGCACGGAGTATCAGGCATACACCGGCCCGATCTCGGCTTCGCATAACGAGACGTATACCGTCAAGGCCACGAAGGACGGCATGGAGGACAGCAAGGAGCTGGTCGTCTCTGTCGATGTCTTTGAGTGGGTCAACAAATACGTCAAGGCCGATACGATTGCGACCGGCGATCAGGTCGTGATCTACAATGCTGGCAACGGCTATGCTGTCGCTGGCGAAATGCTGGGCAGCTACTATCTCAAACCCGCCGCGGCGACGGTTGCTGAGAATGCCCTGACGGCGGACAGCTTTGATAAGCTGGTCTGGACGGTCACGAAGAACGAGGACGGTACATACTCTTTCAAGCAGGGCACAGATACCACCCTCACGATGGGCACGAACAACGGCAAGTTCAACCTGAACCTGACCGGGGACGGCGCGGTAAAGTGGGACGTTGAAACCTGCAATGCAGAAAATGCGTCCTACTATATGTCCGGCAATGGCTTGACCGGCCAGTATGGCAAGGTCTACATGGAGTACTATGCCAAGTACACCGAGTTCAGCGCCTACTGCACCAGCACGGATCGTCTGACGGAGAAGGACTTCGGCATGACGTTCTACAAGCTGACGCGGGAAAAGAACTTCATCGGCGGCCTTGTGCCTCCTCCCACCCCGACCCAGAAGGTCGCGACCCCGACGGCTTCTCTGGCTGCGGGCGAGGTAGCCAAGGGCACGGAGGTCACCTTCTCCTGCGAGACCGAGGGCGCGACGATCCTCTATGCGACGGACGGCACGACCTTCACCGAGGGCACAACGGCGACCGTGAATGAAGACGTCACCTTCACCGTCAAGGCCACGAAGGCCGGCATGGACGACAGCGACGAAGCGACGTTCACCTATACGGTCAGGAAAGAAGATGGAGAGGACAAACTTGGAAAGCTAACTTCTGCTGACCAGTTGACAGACGGCTCTTATGTCATGATTGTTTCCACCGGCTACGCACCGCTGGAACTCAGCGGGAAGTGGCTGACGGTTGTACAGCCGACTGTAGCGGAGGACAAGGTGACGAAGACGGAAGGCGCGGTTTGGACGCTGAAGGTAAGCGGACAGTCTGTTACGCTGACTGATAAAAACGGCATGGCCATTGCACCTTCCGATGGAAACAGCAATGGCATTCAGTCTGGTAATTATAGCTGGGCGTGGTCGTTCAGCGCAGAAAATCAGACCTTCAAATTTATGGGTGCCGGTGATGATACTGTTACGCTGGCCAGCAATACCAGCACGGATTCTACATACGGTGGGTTTAACAAGTTTAAAGCCTATAAGAACAACACGGTTGCAAGTCAGCAGTATCCGTGCGAGTTCACGCTCTACCGGGTCGACCCTGCATCTGCTGACCAGCCCTCCGGCGATCTGCCCAAGCCCGGCGACAAGTTCGTGATCTACAACCAGAACGCACAGGCAGTCCTGGCGGCGGAGAACGATTCCAAGTCCATTGAAAAGGCGGCAGCCACCGTCGCGGACGGCAAGGCCACCCCGGCGAACGGCGCTGTCGTGTTCACCGTCGAGAAGAACGGCGAATACCTCCGCTTCAAGAGCGAAGCCTATGGCTACCTCTGCTCCAACGGCACCGGCAGGAATGCATTCTACAGCAAGGACTTCACCGAAGAGGGCGTTACGACTGACGACGCCGACTGGCTCGTCCGCACCTGCTCCGGCGGTGTGGGCGGCTATGAGCTGGAGAGCCGCACGGCGAAGTACAGCGGCCACAGCCAGTGGCTGGAGTATTTCTCCGATGTATTCCAGACCTATAGCATGTACAGCTCGACCGGCGATCTTGACTATACGATCTACTCCTTCTTCTTCTATCCCGTGGCGGACGGCGTGACTGTGACCGATGGCATTGTCAACATGCCCGCAGTCAACTTCGGCACGATCTTCGATGCGTATGTCGGACAGGCGTATACGCTGAACTTCACCGTTGACGCGGTATTCGGCGTTAACACGCTGACCGCCAAGCTGGGCACGGAAGCTCTGACCGTCGATACGACGGAGAACGGCTATTCCGTCACCATCCCGGTGGAAAAGGTAACGGGCGACAAGCTCACCGTGACCGTCTCCGGTCAGGATGCGAAGGGCGCAAGCTTTGAAGGCATCGCCGTGATCACTGTGCTCGATGAGGCTGTGATCTCCAACGTGAAGCCTGCGCAGGGTGCGCAGACCGGAGCCGAAAAGCGGCCGGAGATCTCCGCGGAGATCTCGAACGCCGGCGAGAACGCCATCGTAACGATGACTGTCAACGGCGCGGAGGTCAATGCGGCCTACGCAGACGGCATGGTCACCTACACCCCGGCTGCCGCTATGGCGGACGGCAAGGTCACGGTAACTGTGACGGTCAAGCGTGCTGATAACAAGGAGACCAGCAAGACCTGGTCCTTCACCATCGGCGAGGCGACCTTCCAGCGCTACTTCGGCCAGCTGCACTCCCACACGCAGTATTCCGACGGCGCTGGCTCGCTGGAAAACGCACTGGCGTATATCAAGGCGCTGCCTGACAGCGCGAACGTCGACTTCGTCGCGTTCACCGACCATTCCAACTACTTCGACAGCAAGAATAACCCCAACGTCGAAGCGGCTCTGTATGACACGTCTCTTGTCAAGGATTCCGATCCCAGCCACAGCTGGGCGACCTACAAGAACACTGTCGCAGCCTTCAACGCGGCCAACGCGGGCAAAAAGGTCGCCATTGCGGGCTTTGAAATGACATGGTCCGGCGGTCCCGGCCATATCAACACCTTCAACACCCCCGGCATCGTCTCCCGCAACAACACGACGCTCAACAGCAAGACCAAGGATGCAGGCCTGCAGGCCTACTACAAGCTTCTGTCGCAGACAGAGGGCGTCAATTCCATCAGCCAGTTCAACCATCCGGGCACGACGTTCGGCAACTTCATTGACTTCGGTTACTGGAATGCTGTCGTTGACACCCGTATGTACATGGTCGAAGTCGGCAACGGCGAAGGCCAGATCGGCGCAGGCGGCTATTATCCCAGCTACGAGCAGTACATCATGGCGCTCGACAAGGGCTGGCACGTCGCCCCGACCAACAACCAGGATAACCACAAGGGCCGCTGGGGCAACGCCAACGACGCCCGCGACGTCATCCTGACCGACGACTTCTCCGAATCCGGCATCTATGCAGCGCTCAGAGCGCGCTGTATGTACGCCACCGAGGACAAGAACCTCGAAATCGACTACACGGTCAACGGCAACATGATGGGCTCCATCATTGACGTTCCCGAGAAGCTGAACTTCGAGATCTCCTTCAACGATCCCGACCGCACCGATTCCATCGCCAAGGTCGAGCTGGTCGTCAACTCCGGCAAGGTCGCCTATACCTGGGACAGTGCCGCAGATCTCACCAAGGGCTCCGTCAGCGTGGAACTGGCGCCTGAGTACACCTATTACTTCGTCCGCGTCACCGAGGGCGACGGCGATCTGGCCGTGACCGCTCCCGTCTGGGTCGGCGAATCGCTCAAGCTTGGCATTTCCAAGGCTGAATGCGGCACATCTACCCCTGTCACCGACGAAGAACTGACCATCACCACCACGTTCTTCAACAGTGAGGCAAAGCCCGCTACCATCAAGTCCATCACCTATGCCATCGGCAGCGAAACCATCGGCACGGATACCACCGGTTACACGCTGGCTGCAAGCAGCACGCAGGATGTGGAATTCAAGTATACCCCGACCAAGGCCCGCATCATGACCGTCCGGATCACGGCTGTGATCGAGCAGGACGGCAAGGAGTACACGTTCACCAAGGACGTCACGCTCGATGTGCTTGACGCAAGCAAGCTTGTCTACATCGGCATTGACGCCTCGCACTACAACGAATACGTTGCAGGCAACTATAAGGACTCCATGGGCAACTTCGGCGAACTGGCTGCGGCCTATTCCGTGCGTACAGTCACGCTGAAGACCAGCGAGGAGCTTATCGCGGCCTGCGGCAATTCCAAGTACAAGGCCATCATCCTGACGGCTCCGTCCCGCCGTCTGGAAGCGGCCCAGAAGGATCCGAAGACCTATTCCGAGGACGAGCTGAACGCCCTCAAGACGTTCAACGACAATGGCGGTATGGTGATCCTCGCCGGTTGGTCCGACAACTACGAGAACTACGACGCCGTCCAGAGCAACCCGGCCATCAAGCACATGGCCGCGACGCAGAACGAGGTTCTTGCCAAACTCGGCTCCAGCCTCCGTATCTCTGACGACGCAACGTATGACGATGTCCGCTCCGCAGCCGACGGCGTCGACAAGTGGAGACTCTACTTCTCGTCCTACAACATGGAGAACCCGCTTCTGAACGGCGTGGAATTCGATGCAGAGCATCCGTATGACAAACTCTACACCGAACGCTTCAGCCACTACGGCGGCGCGTCCATCTACGCAGTTGACGCAAGCGGCAATGCAACCTCCACGCTGCCCGCAACGGTCAGCCCGGCAGTCTACGGCCATGCAACGACCTACTCTGTGGACGTTGACAAGGACGGCCTCGGCGGCGCAGGTATCCCGAAGTACACCTTCGCGAAAAACGATGACCGCCTGATGGTCATGGCGTCCGAGCAGATCGAGGGCAAGGGCCTCATTATCGTCTCCGGCGCAGCCTTCATGTCGAACTTCGAGGTGCAGTACCAGGTCTCCGACAGCGGCGCGGAGAAGAACTACTCCAACTACAAGATCTGCCAGAATCTCGTCTCCATGCTCAACCAGACCGAGATCACCAAGATCGCGGATGTGCAGGCAGAGACAGAGGAGGGCGTCAAGTTCACCGTGGAGGGCATCGTGACCTCCAACGCCTCCGGCTATAACAAGGATACCGCGTTCTTCGACTGCATCTATGTGCAGGACAACACCGCCGGTATCAACGCCTTCCCGGTCGCAGGCGACTTTAAGATCGGCGATAAGGTCCGTGTCACCGGTACGACGTCCTCCTATCAGGGCGAGCGTCAGCTGGCTGTGACGACGAAGATCGAAAAGATCGCGGACGCGGAGGCTCCGGCTCCCAAGGAAGTCACCGCCGCGCAGATCAACGACGGCTCCGTCCTCGGCAGCCTCGTCAAGATCAAGGGCACGATCACCAGAGTGGAAGAGGCCGAAGGCAAGATCCAGACCATCATGGTCAGGGATGCAGCCGGCAACGAAGCACGCGTCTTCATCGACGGCTACATCACGAAGGACAAGGAAGTCCAGAACGCCATCGTCGGCAATCAGGTCGAGGCGGTTGGCCTTGCCTCCTATGACAATACCTTCGTCCTCTCGGACGGCACGCCGGTCTACCCGCGTATCCGTATCCGCGACCGCGCTGACGTCGTCTGCACCGCAGGCGAGACCCCGGTCGTGTGGAACATCACCTACGTCACCGACGGCGGCACGATCAACGGTGAATACCCGACGACCTACACCAAGGGCACCGTGACCGTTCTGCCGACCAATGTGACCAAGCCCGGCTATACCTTCCTCGGCTGGTTCACCGCCTACATCGGCGGCGTACAGGTCAGGCAGATCGAGGCGACGGAGACCGGCGACAAGACCTTCTATGCACGTTGGCAGAAGACTGTCCTGCCGCCTCCGCCCGTCTCCCCCGGCACCCCGGTCGCCCCGGCCAGGCCCGCTGCCCCGGTAGGGCTCCCGTTTGCCGATGTGTCCGGCAGCGACTGGTTCTATAACGATGTCCGCTATGTCTACGAGAAGGGCATCATGGACGGCACGGGCGCCGATCGCTTCTCTCCCAACGCACCGCTGACCCGTGCCATGATCGTCACCATCCTCTACCGCATGGCGGGCAGCCCGTCCGTTTCCGGCTCGTCCGACTTTACGGATGTGGCCGCCGGCAAGTGGTTTGCCAAGGCGGTCGCATGGGCGGCAGCGAACGGCATCGTCAACGGCTACGGCGACAGCCTCTTTGGCCCGAACGACCCCGTGACCCGTGAGCAGCTTGCGGCGATCCTGTACCGCTACGCAGTCTACGGCGGCATGACGGCTGTGACGCTCGAGGAAAATCTCGGCAGCTTTGCCGACACGGCGCAGCTCTCCGCCTACGCCATTCAGGCGATGAACTGGGCGGTCGGCCAGGGTCTGATCAACGGCTCCGGCAACAACCTTGTGCCGAAGGCGCAGGCAACCCGCGCACAGGTCGCGGCGATCATCCACCGGTATCTCGAGCGCTGAGTTCCCCAACAGTACAAAGCTGCCCCGCCGGGTCTTCCGGCGGGGCAGTCCCCCATCATTCAAAAACTGCGCATCCTGAAGGAGAATCCATGAAAAACTTACAATGCAAGCTGACGCGCAAGCGCTGGCTGGAGATCGGCGTGAGCGCGCTGCTGTTCGTGCTGATCATCGCGTGGGCGCTGGTTCTGGAATACACGGAGCCTGACCGCGAGGCGACTGCCGCGCGCAAGCGGTTTTTCGCCGTTGCGCGCGTCACGGACATTCTGGACGACAACGCGGAGACCCAGGACTGGACGGAGGGCCGCCGCATCGGCCAGCAGTATCTCGAGGTCGAGATCCTGAACGGCCCGTGGAAGGGCGAAACGCTTGAGGCGATCAACTATCTGACCATCTATACCAACGTCGACGCGAAGATCGGCACAAAGATCGTCGTCCGCCTCGATCTGGACGACGAGGGCGCGCCGTATATCATATCCATTCCGAATTATAACCGCGCCCCGGTGCTGCTCGGCCTGCTTGCCATATTTGCCGCGCTGCTCCTGCTGATTGGCCGGAAAAAGGGCCTCACGGCCCTGCTGGGGCTTGTGTATACGCTTGCGTGCGTCTGGTTCATTCAGGTGCCCATGATCCTGCGCGGCGCGCAGCCGGTCGTGGTCACGGTCGTGCTTGTCGCGCTGACGACGGCAGCCTCGCTCCTGTTCCTGAACGGCTTCAGCCGCAAGACGCTCTGCGCCACGCTCGGCTGCATCGGCGGCGTGGCGGTGGCCGGCATTTTCGCCGCCCTGTGCGGGTCGATCTCGCCGCTCAACGGCTTCAACCTGCCGGAGGCGGAGGAACTGGTTTTGCGCGCGTCCGACCGGGGACTGAAGATCAGCGGTCTGTTCGTCAGCGGCATTCTCATCGCCTCGCTCGGCGCGGTCATGGACGTGGCCATGTCCATTTCCTCCGCCTGCTGGGAGCTGCGCGAGCTGAACCCCGATCTGCCGCGCAAGGCCCTGTTCCGCTCCGGCATTGACTGGGGAGAGTTCTTTCTGATCGCTCTTTCCCTTATGCTGGTCACGCTGTTCCTTGCAGCTATGGGGCTTTTGGTTGGAATTCTATTTTCACGCAATCGAAGCCCACTTTTGACTGCCGGGTTAATTGTCTTTGTCGAGTACTGCGTCACCAGCTTCTCCAACATTGTCAGCAACCGTGCCATTAGTTTTCTGTCCCCGTACTCGTTCTTTAGTGCGGCTGAGATTTCCAAATCTGGCTTTTATGAGTTGGATTACTTGGGATGGTGTGTGTTGCTATTTGCCCTGTTTTTGGTGCTGTCTTACCGTGTCTTTTTGAAAAAAGACATCCAGTTCCGCTCATGAGGGGGTGCAAAGATGAAAACATTGGTGAAAAACGAATTCCGCCAAACCAGAAAGACCCTGCTGATCTGGCTGGGGATCATGTTACTGCTGTGCGGATTCTGCTATTTTGAACTTTTATCCTTGAAGGACAGTCTGGATGAGATGGCCCGGACAGTCGGCCAATTCCCTCGCTTGATCATGATCATGTTCGGTGTGAAAGGGGATCTCACGACGGCCCTTGGTTGGTACGCGTGTATCTATTTTTGGGAGGGGCTGTTGGCCTTTGCCTATGCCTGTCTCTTATACACATCTCCGAGCCCACGAGACCGGAGCCTATCTC
>ENA-OYZN01000357-OYZN01000357.1-human-gut-metagenome-genome-assembly--contig:-NODE-357-length-22591-cov-5.837238_pt1 | contig 22591 bp, 18 predicted proteins | sample MGYA00243294_ERZ653483 | MGnify/ENA primary metagenome ERZ653483 (study PRJEB26926, sample SAMN06165155) | human gut metagenome | biome: ENVO:00009003; feature: ENVO:2100002; material: ENVO:00002003... | reverse complement strand
GCCCACGTCCATCACGCGAACGTTTTGCGCGCCGATGCGCTTTAAATCCCTGCCGGTCATGCCCTCCATGCCAAAGGCGGCGCTTGCGATCCACTTCATAAAAACGGCTATCCCTTCTCGGTCTCGCGCTTAATCTCCATCGCCTTCTCGCCCGCCGCGACGACGGCGTCGAAGGGCCTCTTGGCAAGGCGCTCGGCCGCCGTTTCCTTGGGGAAGGCCGAGAGCCACGCCGCCTTGAGGTCGGCGTGCGCGGGCTCGCTCCCCGCGGCGAACCGGTAGACCCCGTAGCACATGGGCTCGGCGCGCACGGAGTCGACCATGCGCGAGACCTGGTTGCGCCTGAACCCGAGCGCCTGCGCCTGGGCGGTGGTGAACATCCCCCATTGGGAGGCGGCGAGCTGCTCCAGCGCCGATATGTCAGATTGCTTTACCATGCTTCAATAGTTTACATCAATGTAAACAAACTTAGCATTATGATATCCGACCTAGGGACGGTTTTCCGCCGCGGCATCGGGAGCACGCCGTCTCACCTCTCCGAGGTGGGCGATGCCGTCCCCCGAAGTCCGCACCCTGCTTCGCCCCGCCGGCCCCATAGTCCTATTCTGAGCGTCTTCCATCTTGTTAAGATGGCACAGGATCTTAGAAATTCTCCAATGGGCCAAGGGCTTCAATCATCCTCTCGAGGCGGTGGAGAAGGTCGGGATAGGTGATGATGTCGGCAACATGCGAGTACTGGCGCCGAATGAGATCGAAATCGCGTTGCTCGGTTTCATCGAACTCGCAATTACCCATGAGTAAAATTCCCCGCGGGTTAACGAACCGTATCGCAAGGCCATCGGGAAGAAGGTCGGAATGGTTGCGAGTGAGAGCCGCTTCTCCTTCCCGTCCCCAATTGAGAAGGAGGTGGATGTACTTCTCGATCTGCATTATCCCCCCGCTCAGCTCCCGCGCCGGGACCTTGCTGTCTCGGTACGGGGCCCGCATGAGAAGGTTGCGTTTGTCGAAAGCCCTCTTTATCTCGAGCACATCCGCGTTACCCGAAGCGTCCACGAGCAGAAAATCCACTTCCCGCTTCTTGCCTGTAAGCGTGTCCTTTATTTTTGCTTTTGGGATTACGGCAACGTATTGAGGGAACAGAACGGGCAGTATGCACAGGATCCCTCTCTGCCAGCTTTCCTCAGGAACGGCCTCTCCCTGATTCAAAAGGTCGTGCAACTGATTGACCGCTTCGCGTAATACCGCGATCCTGTTCGCGTCTATCGCCGGGCTTCCAAGTTTGAAGCCCGCTTTCGTTCGCCTGCGCTCCAGAGATTGTTTGTATTGCGCCCCGTAGTCTTTTTTCAGGGACAGATAGTCTTGGATATAGCTTTCTATCTGAGCGTCGCCATAGCGCTTTAGGGTCACTGTAGTTGGAAAGCCGTCCAGCAGCTCCTTGAAGGTCTCCTCCGGAATCGCCCTCTCATCATCACCGCCGATGGCGATGAAAGCCTCCGAGTCGTCGAGCATTGAGGCAATGCGTTCGATGACCGATGTGCGGCGCTCGTATCCAACGCAGAACAGCCTCCAATCAAGCCGAAGATTGGTAGCGAGCAGGATATCTTGTTCGCAATCGAATACGCGCCCGTTGACCCTGAAATAGCCCAGATTCGCTTCGTCGAGTACCGCGAACTTGAATACTAGGGTCTCGGTCAGACTCTCGCACATCTCATCGACCAAGTCGTCTTGAAGAAACGTGAAAACTCTCTTTATGGTTACGCTAGCGTCGTCTTGCATGAATGGGCGCTTCTGCTCAAGCTCGTCGGGCAGTGTTTCCGGAGTGTATCGTCTGATACTGTCCGAGTCATCGAAGTCGATGCATAGCTTTGCGCAGATGACATCAAAGGAATATTCAGGTTCATAGAGGAAGAGAATTCTCTCGTCATCCTTGTCGAACCTGATGGTCATGCACTGTTCCTTCCCGAGCGGGACGCATTCTTGCCGAAATCCTATCATATGGCATGCGATTACATCTGGGTCGGCTTAACAGTCATCCCTGCAGGCCGAACGCCTTCCTGAGCACACAGCGAATCTCGCCATACTCGCTCCTCGCGATAAACCAACGGTCTTGTGCCGCGTGGCTTTCGGCGTCCGTGAGATTCACTATGCGCGAGCGCAGCTGAGCACAATTTCGACGGCTCGCATCGAGGCTGCGGCAAGTCCCCACCGCGCAATGATGATCCGTCCTGATTCTGACACGTCGAATCGCTTCGCCATGCTTCATTAGCTCGCATCAGTGTAAACAGGCTCGATATCGCGATGATCAATCGAGAGTCAATTTGTGCCGCCATATCGGACGCGCTGGCCTTCTCCTTTGGGGCGGATGATGCCGTTTCCCGGAATCCGCACCTTCGCTTCGCCTCACCCCGCACAGCCCCGTCGGGCGCCATGCGGCCGCAAGGCCCCTCGCTGGCGCAAGGGCCGCGGAAAACCTTCCTCCTGCGTCGGAAGCTCGAGCCTCCGATTTCCCCTTCCTCCCTTGCGCCCGGAAGCGCCTTGCGGGCTGAGGCCGCCAACGGGGCTCGGCACAGGGCGGAGCCAGGGAAGCGAAGGAGGTCCCGGATGGGAAACAGGACGATCATCACAACGCGCGAAAGGAAGATCGGGCTCTACCTGCACTGGAACGGCGGCCGCGACACCGTCGAACCTCTGCTTCGGTACTGCGAGCTCAAAGGCTACCGCCTGCCCAGCTCCGACAGCTACGGGTGGGCCCGCATCTGCCAGGTCGTCGGTGACTTCTTCCGCGGCACGCTGTCGATCGGCATCGGCCTCTACACCGACGACGCGAGCATGGATCCCGGGGACAACGGCATCTACGTCATCGACGGCTGGCGCATCGCCGAGCGCCTCACGACGGAATACGACGAGAATCGGAAGCCCGTCGGCATCCACGGCGTAGAGCCTTGCGAGGAGCAGCGCTCCTACGACTTCGACGAGATGCTGCGCGCCTTCGACGAGTCCATGCCGGAGGACCTGCGTCTCGGCAAGCTCCTCGACTCCGTCGAGGTGCCGGCGGGCGAGCTCGAGGTCGGCGACGAGGTGTGGATGCGCGAGCACAAGAGCGGCTGGAAGGCCTACCCCGTGGTCGGCTTTGGGCAGCCTGCCAGCAACGCGATAGCCGTCCGGATGGAGATGCCCGACGGGAAGGTCAGCGTCACGTACCCCGACCTGCCCTACGTCGCGCGCTACGACCACGGAGGCGACTTCTCCTGGAACTCCAACAACTACATGCACGGGGAGACCGCCCGCATCAGGCCCCGTGGCAAAACCGCCTAGCGAGTTCCCGCCCGCCGTCCACGGACGGCGGGCCCTTGCCGGCGGCGGGCCTTCCGAAACCGGGGCTCACGCCGCCCCGGACCCGCGTCCAAGGGCGTGCCCTTGGGAATCCCGTCCCGGCCTCGGGCCGGACGTTACGGCGTTTCCAAGGAATCGAGCCTCGCAACGGCAGCCTGCCGCAGGGCCCGCGAGGGGGTGGAGGGCGGCCTTCCCGAAATGCCGGGCGTTTTCCGGAAGCGCGCCGAGGAGGCCGCTGCCAGGTGGCTCGCGACGAACGCGGACCGCGTCGGAGACATCCGCGTCCGCTTCGACTTCGTATCCTTCCTCGTCCTGGACGAGGGAAAGGCACTCGCGAGGCACGTCGTCAACGCCCTCGGGGGCGATGTCGAAGAAAGGATGTGCTAGCCACCAGAATCCAGCCGGCGGCTTTGGTGGCATGAGGCCGCCGGCAAACTTTGTTGTCTAAACTGAACGACTTACCGCGTCGGGCGCCATCAGTTCATAACGGCTCTCGGAGAGAGTTTCGATTCATTTAGACGCTCCATTAATCCTCAGGATCCATCTCTCTCCAAAATGATACGCCTTTTCTTGAGCACTCGAATTTGGGGTCGACAACAATCGCAGCGCTATACCGTGCTCTGGTGAGGGCAACATAGAATTTGGCGCGGGTGATTCCGGAAAGCTCGTCCCCTTTCGTTCCTTTCACCCAATTGAGAATCGAACCGCACGGGAACAGCAGAACCCTATCGAAGGTGCTTCCCTTTGATCTGCCGAAATTGATCGCATGGATTCCGTCCGGAAGTCGCGACTTGGCATCATATCGGAGGACAGTCGGAGACCATTTTTCGATATAGCTACGGACTTCCGACTTTCGCACCAAGAAGACGCCCGAATGGGCATCGTTTCGGTCGGGGTTCCTGATCGACGTCGTTTCGGGAAAACCGGGGAATAAGGCATTCGCAACATCAAGGATTCCTTGGTTGCATCGATGGCTTCCGTTTAGAGTTGTCTTGTCAATCTTGCAGTAACGCTTAAGTCCGTTCCTCTCAAGATAAGATTCCAACCCAAGCGACCTGAACGACGAATTCCTTGCGGCATTGTTGGTGCTGAACGTGTGTTGCCGTTGATCACCCGCCATGATCACACTACATCCAGAACGAAGAAGTCTAGCGATAAAATCTAAGTCAGGATCGGAAATGTCCTGCACCTCGTCTATCAAGATTGTGTCAAAGATTGATGCAATTCTAGCCACCAGCAGACCGTTGGTCGCATCATCCTCGAGCAAAGCGAGAGATGCAAGTTTGTCTGAATACACCCTGCCGTTTTCAGCAAAGTAGTAACGACCAGTTCTTTTTTTAGCGTAGGGCGCAGATCGTCCATTCACCAATTGTACGCCCGAAAGCGTCACATTTCCGAATCCGACAGAACCAAGAAACGGCTTCACCCCGTGCCTCAGAAGAAAGGTGAACCAGGGAAGAACTTCTACGTTCCTAATCTGGCTTCCTGGTCTCTTCCTGATCTCAGAAGAGATGACCTCGGTATTCTCGTCGGTATAGGTGGTGAGAAGGACTCTTCCTGAATCGGGGCTGAGCGCCCGATTGACCAAGAGTCTTGTTTTTCCGGCGCCCGCTGCAGCGAGATAAAGAACGCTACTCCCCATGGCCCGGTGTTCCTTCATCGAAACACGCAAACTTTATCGCCTCTTGGATATAGCCTGGAAACGCAACCCGGTCTTCATAATTGAAAAATTTCAGCGCACATTCTGTCTTGTTCGACTTCATATGTCGGAGGGCGTCGTCGCGATGCTCAAATTTTTTGCCGAGTATCTTGTTGATACCATCGAGATGATTTGCCTCGAACAGCTCCGGTTCCAGGGTGTTGTACGAATAGTTCTCGATACTCCCTTTTGAAAGCAAGTCCCCAGGGTACGAAACCGCAACGGTCTCGGGATGAGACAGGGCAGTTTTGGCCGAATGATCGCACAGAACGTTGTATCCCCGGTATTTCTCCCTGATTTTTTCCAGGTTTCCATCGTTGTCCGTGATGGCGACGACTCTTCGTCCCAGCATTTCTCCAAGCCGGAGAAACCTCAGAAACGATGTCCCAACGGAGATGACCTCAATTCTGTCCTGAATAGGGAGACGGCCGCTGTGAGCGTCTCGATATGCGCGCTGGACTATCAGCTCATCCGAATCCCCCTCAACGAGAATTGCCACCCTGCAGAATACGATTCTCAAAGTATCGTAACCGGCAAGTCTTGAGAAAAACAGCACGTCGTCCTCGTCAAGGCTCTCGAAGGGCCGAGTTGCGCTCATGTCCGTCAGGCAAATAATCTTTCGGAGATCAAGCTTGTTGGCGACAAAGCTGCTATGAGTGCTAACAACAAGTTGTCTACCGCGAGCTCTGGAGGGCAATGCTTCGAGGAGTTCGCTCATCGCAGAGTGAGACAAATGAGCTTCCGGCTCTTCCACGAGCACAACTCCCGACGACTCTCTCCCTCCCGACAACGCGATCTCCATACCGGTGATGCTTTGCGATCCGGCTCCGGCATTCTCGAGGGGAATGCCGTTCAAGCGGGTTTCGACGCTGTTTTCCCAAGCATCTTTGGTTCCCTTGGAAGCAGCGAAAGAGACCTCTTTCCCGGAGAGACTGCTTACCTTCTTCCCGATTTCTTCATTTGCGCTCACGACCCGAGCGTCGGAATCGAAGTTCAACCTCGCCTGGCGATGAGCTTGTGCCAAAGCGAATCGCTCCCTTTCTGGAAGCGCATCGCGAGCAGTCTTGGATACATACGCCTTCGACCCCGGCCTCAAAAAGAACCCCCGATGAATCGATTAAGCTCGAACGAAAATTAAGCCGACTTTGAGTGACCCTGTCTCGCGAGAATGTTCTTCGGACGCAGCGGTAGTACTCAATGGGGAGCTCCACACAGTCGCCCTCCCTGACATAGCTCTCAAAATCTTTGCCGAATTCTTCCTCGTCAAGCTCGATGGAGAGGTAGACGCCCGCTTCGGGCGATTTTGACCGGTTGCCGTCGCCAAGAAAGCGCGGTGTTTCAAACGAATCCCCTTGAAATACCACTTCGATGTAGATGCTGGGGGCAGGGTCCCCTCCTCCCAACCGAGCCGATTCGAAGTAGCTTAGAACCGCTTGCTTATTGAAGAGATCCTCACTTATCGATCCTGAAATCGCTCTTCCTCGATATTCTCCCGTCAAAGCCAAATGAAGAGCTTCGAGCAAAGTGCTTTTGCCCGAATCGTTATCTCCGACGACAACGTTTGCCCCGTCAGTAAAGGGAACTTCAACGAAGTCGAATTTTTTGAAATTCCAGATGCGGAGGCATTCGACATACATAGCATTCCTCGGCAGGTTTGATCTCATATTGTGAAGTATGGTCTGCGCCCGTTAGGCGCTCTTCAGATTTTGGGGCCCAAAGATGCCCATCACGGCCGAGCCGGAAACAGAGCAAGACCATCCCCAAGGGGTGAAACCAAGGATGCAATATCCAAGGCAACCACCTCCTCTCTTCACTTATGCCACATTATTGTGGCAATCCCATTATAGTCTTTCCCCATTTCAATCAAGGTTGTCAGTTCAGCCACCCGAAGCAAAGCAAGAGGCCTATTCCGTGTACACAGTCCCCGGAATAGCTCTTGGCCGCCCCGCCTGGCACCGGTCCCGAAGCTCTCGGAGGAGGGCCGGGACGCGTCCCTTCCTTCGGAACGAAACGCCCTGGGGCGTAGGCCCGCCCCCACCCGAAGACCGAGGAGGCGAGCCGGAAGATGGAAAGGCGCCCGAAGCAACTCCACGTGCGAATGTTCGACCGGGAGATAGAGTCCGCTAAAGGTCTCGCCCACGAACTCGGCATGACGGTCTCCGACCTCGTCCGAGTCCTCCTGCAGCTCCCGCGGATGAGGCGCGAGGCGGGGCAAGGCTCGTCGTGGTCGACCGCACGACGGCGGCGCGGCTCTCCCGCGAGATGACGCGATGGGGACACCACTACAACCAGGCGGTCCACGCGCTCAACGCCATCGCGTACTACCTGAGGGCGAACGACATGGAGACCTCGGAGGTGGTCGAGGAGCTTTCCCGGGCGGAGCGCAAACTCGCCGAAATGCAGCCCGGGGTCGAGTCGCTAAGGCGGGCGAGTTCGGCCACGCTGATGCCGCGGTCCTGTCGCGCCCGCTCTATCCTTGCGACTATGAGATTGGCCTGGTTCATCCGCTTCCCCGCTATGAAAATTTCTTTCGTGTCTCGGAAAACTCGGATTGCCAATTCTTCCGAATTTCTGTGAACCTTATCAATTGACCTATGCATCGCGGAGAAAAAGGCCTGTTTCGAGGCCTTTTGTCTCCATTCTGGGAATATATCCTGCTCATTTAGGGTTATTCGCGCTGAAAGATTTTGACTAGCTTGGTGTCCTTTATTTCGTAAATAATGTCTGCGACGTTCTCGACCAGCCTCTTATCGTGGGAGACGAACACTATCGTTCCGGCATAGGCGCTCATCATCTGCTCGAGGGCTTCGGCGCTCTTGATGTCCAGGTAATTTCCAGGCTCGTCCATGAGCAAGATGTTGTATCTGCCCAACAGCATCTTCGCGAGCAGCAGCTTGATGACTTCGCCTCCCGAGAGAATGCCAACGTCCTTTGTCGGGTCACGCGGTCCGATTCCCATAGAGGCGAGGATGCTTCGGATTTCGGTCATGCTGTACTCGCAACCATCCTGCATGAACGAGATCGCAGACTGACGGGAGTCGAACTTGTAGCCTGTTTGCTCGAAGTAACCGATCTCTGCCTTGGGAGAGATGTTGATACCGTCGGCGCGTCGAGCGATTGCCTTCAGCAGGCTGGTCTTTCCTGTACCGTTGCCACCGGTGATGGCCACTTTGGCACCGAGCGGTATCTCGAATTTCGCGTGGTCATAGAGCATGCAGTCGCCGAAGCTCAAGCTGAAATCGTCTGCCGAGATGGGAAATTTACTATGCAGTTCCAGGGCCTTGCTCTGGCGGAACCGCACGGTGCGAATGCTGTCGGGAGCCTCAATCCCTTTGAGCGCTTCGAGGCGCTTCTCCATGTTCTTAGCCGCCTGGTACATCCTCTTCTGTTTGGTGCCGGTTGCTTTCTGATGCCCCAATCGACCTGCATTCTCGTTGCTTTTCTTTGTGCCCTTCTGCTTGGCGTCGACCTGCCGTGCTTTTTTCCGTTGTTTTTCGATGGCGGCTTCAAGGCGCTCGCGCTCGCGCATCGCCTCTTCGTATCGAGCCGCCTGAACTTTGCGCTCTTCTTCTTTCTGTCGCAGATAGTCGGAGCAGTCACCCCAGAATTCGGAAATACCGCCGTCTTTGAGCTCCCAGATCTTGTCCACTACCTGATCGAGAAAATAACGGTCATGGCTCACAGTGAGCAGGGCCCCATCAAATGCCTTGAGTTGTCCGACAAGAAGGCTGATGCCGTCTTGGTCGAGGTGGCTCGTAGGCTCATCAGCGAAGATCGCGCTTGCATGCTGGGAGAGCGCAGAGGCAATCTTGGCGCGTGTTTCCTCTCCGCCGCTCATCGTCTCCTGCGCCACTCCGGCGACGTTGAGACGGGAGAGCATCTCGCCGCTGTCCTGAGCCGCATCAAGGTCGAGTTCATCGAGTTGGCCGATGAGGGCAATGCTGCCGAAGCGCCTGACGTCGGCGTCCGCAATGGTAAGATTGCCGCTCAGAATTTTTAGCAGGCTGGTTTTGCCTGCGCCATTGTCTCCCACCAAGCCGATGCGATCGTAGGAATAGATTTCCAACTCTTCGATATCCAGGATATCGCGGCCGGTATATTCCAAAAAAGATGTCTTTAGCTTTGACTATGAGTTCCATAGGTTGAACCGCCTTTTGTGTATTAACGTTTTACTGGAAGCGCAGCCATGCCAAAAAAGATTGCTCACATCGATTTTTCGCCTTTGCCCAATTGCCGGCGCGAGCGTTTTGACCTTGCGCAAGCCGGCAAATCCGAAAATGCTAGTTGGCGACGAATAAAGAGCACGATGTGGGATGTCGGTGCAATACTTCGTCGTCGCAAGGGCTTGAAGGCTGGCCCGTGAACCAATGGCTGCTGCCTCTTTTTTTCGAATGCTTGGGCTATTGAATCTGCCCGGTATCTCTTTTCCCCACGTTTCGGATGCTCGGAGCAAGCAGCATAGCCATCGCAAGCAGTACCATGGTCGCTCCAGAGCCGACGAACCATAACGGAGCTCCAAGCAGATCCGCAAAAACGGAGGGGGTTGCGAAGCCCACGGACATGGCCCACGCCATGATGGTTCCGTAGAGGCCGAAAACGCGGCCTAGGTACTCAGGAGGTATCTGCTCCTGCATAAGGGCAGTCTGGGTTCCCGCGTACAACGGGGAGCATGCGCCCATAAGAAAGCTCACCGGCAGGAAAGCTGCCATACTTGCTTAAACAGAGGGAGCGATCCGGATACGATTGCGGCAATGCCGAAGCCGGCAATCGCGGCGACCATGGTGAACGACCTATTGCGGAACCCTCCCGTAACCGCCAAGATGCCGGACCCAGCCAGCATGCCTGTAGAAAAAAGGATTTCCACCAAAGCGGCATCCCCCGTGCTACCGCCAAAATGCCCCAAGGTCATTATTGGGAACAATGCCGCGAGCGGAGAGAACGCGAAAGCGAAGACGAACCCGCACCAAAGAAGGGCGAACAGCCCCCTGTACCCCCCTAATCAGCTTGTAGCCGCCCGAAATCTCAGAGAAGAGCCTCGAACCTTATTGGGAAAGGGCAAGCTGCGGTCGGCTTCGTCGAGGCCCCCTGCGTCTATCTGTGCGGCGAAGACGGCAAAAGAAGCGAAAAGCGCTCCCAGCACGTCGAGGACAATCATAGCGGTAATGCCCGCCACGGAATAAATCACTGCTGCAAGCGCGGCGCCAAGAATGTATCAGCCGGACTGAATCGCCTGAGTCACCCCCGATAGGCGAACGAGATGCTCTGGCGGGGCGAGATGGGGCGTGAGAGATCGGGAGGCTGGCGTGTAGAACGAAGTGCCAACTGCACGGAGAAACAGGGCGATGAGAATTAGCCATGCAGGTAAGCTGCCGGCCAACGAGGCAATCGCCAAGGCGGTACCCACCGCGGCAATGAAGAGGTCGGCGCCGATGAGGGCACGTTTCAAAGGCGGTCTGTCGACAACGGCGCCCGCAAGGATTCCGAACAAAGCAATCGGCAGAAAGCCTGCCAGCGATGCTAAAGAGAGGAGAGAAGACGATCCTGTCGTGAGGGCGAGATGCCAAATAAGACCCATTTGGAGAATCGAACTCGTCAATGTCGAAACGAGCTCCCCGCCCCATACGAAACAAAGTTTGAATTGCCATGAATGGCACAGCAGAGCAGACCTGCCCCGAGGGGTTTCAAATATCATGGTTATGTCCAATCGTGAAATGGCGTGCAGAAAAACAGCGCGACGCCACAACAGCGCCGCTTTCTAGGCGCTCATCCACGTGCGGAAAAGACCAACCACGACACCCCTCCTTTGTTAATTCGGTCTGGCAAACCATGTAATACTAACGAGGCTTGAGTTTGTCTGTCAAGAATCGACCATCGGTAAGGGCAATCCTCTCTGGCCATTCGATTCCTTTTGTATCTATGGCTGCATTTACGTTATGCGGTTATTTATTTCGTTAGAATTCCCAAGCAAAACGCTTTTATGCACCATGTCTGCGCAAGCGAGAAAAGCCATTTCTAAACCTCGGTCCACGAAAATGTCGACTTGGCTTTTCATTGAGCCGATACTTCCAACACCGCTGAAAACGAACCAAACGCGTAACTCTTGCGTGTCCTATGCAAGCATCTTGATGAGCAGGATAGCCTCTGATCGTCTGTATCTCAATTCGGAACAAAGATCCTGGGAAAAGGGGTCTGCGGCGCCAAACGCGAACAATGTGTGTACGCTGTCGAGAAATGAGGCGCGCGCCGAGAAACCGGTGGTCCATACTCCACGCCGCGCCCTGGCGCAACGGTGCAGATGGGCCGCCTGCAGGGTTGCGCCCCGCCAGAAACCGGCCATCATCCCGATTGGGACCGAAACGAGGGAAGGAGAGCGAAATGAACGACATCCACGGCGAGGTCGGCATAGACGTGGAGCGACTGCGCGCCGCCGACCCGGACGGGCTCTACCTCTTCATGCTGGAGGACTACCCGTACATGATGACCTCCGCCCAGGTCGCGGGGTTCGCCTGCGCCACCAGCCAGGAGGTGCGCCGCCTCCTCACTCGCGGTGAGCTCAAGGGCTGCCGCGTCGGCAAGAAGTGGCTTGCGCCGAAGCTCGCCCTGCTGAACTACCTGTATAAGGACGAGGGCCGCGAGGGCCTGCAGTTCGCCTGACGAACGACAACCCATGCAGCTGCTTCACCGCGACAAACCATACAACCTCGACGAGGCGGCCGCGAGGCGCGGCACGCCGCGGCGAAAGCGCAAGGACTCGCGCACCACCGCCTACGAGCTCACCATCCGCATCCCCGAGGAGCGCCGCCGCCATTTCGGCGGGAAGAAGAAACTCACCCGCGTGGTGTTCGCCCTCAATAAGAAGGTCGACCTCAAAGGGCAGGTCCGCGCGTTCGAGGAGGAGAAGAACGCGGTCCTCGGCCTCGCGCTCGAGGCGAGGGGTTCGCTCGACGCCGCCGCCTGGGCGGCGATGCAGTCCAAGGTGCTCAAGTTCGTGCGCGAGGTCCTCAACGATGCCGTCGATCGCGAGCACGTCGGGCGCAACGTCGCCAAGAAGCGCTTCCTCTCCAAGGGCTTCAGGAAGGGCAGACCCCTCATCGACCCGCTGATGGAGGACAAGGCAGAAGCGTTCCTCGAGGAGGCGTCGTCCCTCCCCCTCGACATGACCAAGGTGGCCGTGCTCATCCTGTTCTCCACGGGCATGCACCCCGAGGAGATGCTCGCCCAGCGCGTCGGGACCTTCGTCCCCGCAGAGGAGGGGGAAGACGCGCAGATGCGGATCGTGGCGGCCATGCGCGCGAAGGATAGAGAACTACACCAAGTCGGACAGCTCGATGCGCACGGTCCCGCTCGACAGGTACACGGCATCGGTCGTGGAGGCGTGGATCGAGGAGAAGAGACGCGCGCGACGAGATGGGGCTCGTCCTCAGGAGCTCGACGCCGCTTCTGGGCGAGACGGGCAACCCCTGGAGCTACAACTCGTTCAAGAAGAGGTGGAACGCGTTCGTCCGGAAGGCGGGGTTCGCCGGCACGAGGCCCTACGCCCTGCGCCACACGTTCGCGACCATCAACCTCGCCCGGGGCGAGAACATAAAGACGGTGTCGGCGCTTCTCGGGCATGCCGACGCGTCCTACACGCTCGACCTCTACGTCGGGTTCATCCCGGCCACCACGAGGGGACTCGCGGACCGCAAGGGAAAGCATGGACTTAAGGAGGATTTCCAGTGACAAAGCTGCGCGATACGATATACTGTCATTCACTTGATTGCGGGCGTGGTTCAATGGTAGAACTTGAGCTTCCCAAGCTTACAACGCGGGTTCGATTCCCGTCGCCCGCTCCAAAAAAAATTAAGGCCGGTCTTCAATTTAGGACTGCGCCCCACAGGTGGCGGTTCATTCGGAGACCGGCTTTTTTGATGGGCGCATCTAGGTTTTGTCAGCTCGCCTGGGATATAGGCAAAAACATCCAGCCCTGCCTGCATCTCTCTTTCACAGGATTTATCTCATTACCCTCGGTAGGGTTTTGTTGCTCTCGCTGAGAGTTATGCGCTTTTTTCGCAAGATTTACTCTGATGCGGCAATCCAGCCACCACGAAAACAAAAATCTCGGCTTTTTTGCAACTTTTTTGCGATTGCGGATGTCGTTGTTCCAGGATCATACATGGCTCTTCCTTTCCGTTGCGAGAAAGCTTTTCAGGGGGAGGGGAGCTCGTAACAACGGTTATTCTAGGAAGCGCTTGTTTTCCCTTGGGTTTCGTCGATTCACGTAACAGCTTTTTGAATCAACGTCCACACGAAGGAAACGGGGCATGCCTATAGTTCGTTGCCATACCTTGCTAGTCAAAACAGAGAGAGGTTTCTTTATGAGCAATTCACTTAACGGAAGGAAGGTTGCAGTTATCGGCTGTGGCTTTGTGGGATCAACCACTGCATACAGCCTGATGCAGAGCAAGCTTTTCACCGACATGGTTCTTATCGATGTAGACACCAACCGAGCCGAAGGCGAAGCGCTCGACATCAGCCACGGCATTCCTTACTACAGTCCCATGAACATCTACGCTGGCACTTACGAAGATCTTTCCGATGCCTCCATCGTTATCATCACCGCTGGCGCTAACCAGAAGCCAGGCGAAACGCGTCTCGACTTGGTACAGAAGAATGTAGCAATCTTCAAGACCATCGTTCCCCGCATTATGGAACAGGGCTTTGACGGCATTTTCTTGGTGGTTTCGAACCCGGTAGATATCCTCACACAGGTAGTAATGGAGCTTTCGGGCCTCCCCCGCGAGCGCGTAATGGGCTCAGGCACTGTACTCGATAGCGCGCGCCTTAAATACACGCTAGGGCACATGCTCGATGTTGACCCGCGCCACGTCCACGCTCGTATTATTGGCGAGCATGGAGACAGCGAGCTGGCGGTATGGAGCGCTGCAAACGTTTCCGGAATCGCCATCAACGATTTCTTCCGCTTGCGCGGCATCGAAAACGCCACCGAAATCCGCGCATCTGTCGAAGAAAGCGTGCGCAACAGCGCCTACGAGATCATTGAAAAGAAGCGCGCCACGTATTTTGGCATCGCTCCTTCCGTAACCCGCATCTGTGAAGCAATCGTGCGTGATCAGAAATCAATTATGACGGTCTCGAATTATCGTACTGACGTCCAAGGCGTTCCCGATGTTGTCATGAGCTTGCCCGCTATCGTCGGAAGCAAGGGCGTTGAATTCCCCATTCCTCTGCACCTGAGCATTGACGAAGCTGAACTGCTTCATTCTTCTGCACAAACCCTGAAAAACACCTTGAACCAGATCGATTTTTCTCTGTAGGCATTAAGCCATAAGCAAAACAATGCCCGCACCTGCGGTTTGAAGTGCCTCCTTTTTCTTTATGTTCAAGAAACGGAATGCAGTTCATCGTGCGGGTGCGGGCATTGTTGAGCCTACACGCAAGATTCTCTTGTTTGCTGCTTCATTATTCGGGGGCGTGTCGTTAAGGTGCGAGTATCGATGCGCCTTCGCACAAGAGGCTCAGTTGCCGTTTTTCACCATGGTGGCTACCGTAAACCAAGCACGCTCGTAAGGACGATAGAACGTTTTCATGTCCGTCACCTCAACGTCGTCCCTCAACTCCAAATCGCGAACGTCAACCGGAACGCCTTCTGTCTGAGTTTGCCCTAGCACGATAAAGGTGCCTTGATAGCCGTCGAGTGCAGCGTCCCATGATTTCACACTGGTAAGCGTCGGAAAATACGACTGATATGCATGGGCCCAATTACCCGGCTGCCATGCTAAAAACGTTTGCTTAATATTCTCGCATTCCACCGCGGTAACCCCTTCAACCCCAATGTCCGAAGAGAGCACCAGCGGGCGACTATTGGACTTTGCCGTTTCCTCCAAATAGTCAAGCGGCTCTTCGTTTTTGCCGCTGTATGCATCTTGAACGAACAAAACCTGGTTGACGATCGACACACCAAGAAAGGCAGCGAGCAATCCGCGTACGCATACCTTGCTATTAACGCGAGAAAGCCAAATTGAAACGGCGAGGAGCAAGGGGCCTATGGTTACACAAAGATAGCGATAGTAGACAATCAGCGAGTCCATAACTATAGAAGCCACAAGGGCAGCGGCAAACACACTTGCGTATAAAGCAACGCCCCATATGGCGGGCAAAGTAGAGGGAGCAAACACCCGGTCTGCCAGGATAAGGGATTCTTTGAAGCCTGCGTTTTGCTGTTTGAAACGACGCAGCCAATTCGCCAAACCATAGAGCGCCGATACAGCAGCCACCACCGCGCAAACCGTAAGAATCAGCACGTACCCAAACCCATAGGTATCGGCAAATATCACATAGCTCGTGTAAACCGGGTAGAACAACCATTCCACTATAGTGCGGGGAAACGAAACATTTGCCCAATACGATCCAGACACTACTCCAGCCTGGCTTTTGAAAACCATGAGCCAGGGAGCATAAATGGCTACCTGAATTACCGCCCCCACTATAAATACCGACAATGCCTTTTTTGCACGAGCGATAATGAAAATCAGCAAGTAAAGGTTGATGAACGATGCCGCAAGCACACCGTAATAATGCAAGTAGGCGCTCGCGAGACTCGACAGAAACATAACAAGCCACCATCTACACGGTACACCGCACCACTCACGACAGCCGTCCCCATCGTAGGCTGAAGACATCCACCAGTTTTGGCCTTCTTCGATAGACCCATCTCCTTCCCTAGGGTTTTTGCTACGTAAGGTGCATGCAATACGCCACGCATACAGAGCGCATAGCGTTACAGAAAAGATCACCCAAGAATACATGCGAATCTCAACCGATATATAAGCAAGATAAGGCGTAAACAGGGAAAAGAAACTAAACAGCACGCCGGCCTTCCAGCCGAAATCACGCCGTATCACAGTGAAGCCCAACATTGCCAATGAAAAGATTCCCGCTATCGTAAACAGGCGGTACACAAGGAGATTTTGCCCAAAAAGTGACTCGAGAACATGGAGGCCCCAGTAAAACAGAACGGGGTGAACATCCCCTGACCCAATATCCCAAATTTCAGCGAAAGAGTTGTTCGCTATAGAAACCGAATAGCTTTCATCGAACCACACATTTCCGTGAAAAGACCCCGTTAGCAGAAATGCAAGACCAACTATCAGTAGCATCACATGAAACCGCTTCGATTCGAGGTATTTCTCTAAACGGGATTGCGTCACAGTTTCACCGTCGCTTCTTTTAATTGTTCAACAACAAAACAATAGCCGAATCTGTCTCGGATACGAGCGCCAAACTCTACACCGTTGATCACACTGGCGGCGATCCCTTTTCCGACAAACGCAAAGGTACTCCCAATCAAACAACGATGCATCCCCCTCATTCATTGTTTTTCTTATCGTTAAATTACAGCCACATTTCTGTCATGAGCTTCCAAAAACACGCCCATGCACGTCTGCGATAATAAGGTTGCTAGAGAAAGGCTCGCGAATGCAGATTGAACAACGCACTACTTTTATTCACGCAGATGATTTCGGAATAACACCTGGTCAGGCAAAAGCCATCTTATCGCTTAGCTCTTCCTGCGGCGGTAACGGAGCGCTCAACAGTGTCAGTATTTTTGCAAATTCTCCCGCATTTTACGAAGCCGCCAGCCTTGCCCAGCCGTATGCCAGACGCGGCGTTCTGCGGGTATGCCTTCATCTGAATCTCGTGGAGGGGCCATCTGTCGCAGACCCGAAACGTATACCTCTTCTCGTTAACGAGAGGGGTATGTTCGATAACAATTTCATGGGATTGTTCAAGCTGGGTATCACCAACAAAGGCGAGGCATTCAATCAGCTGGTTATTGAATGCCGCAGTCAAATCCAGCGTTTTCTATCAGCGTTTCCCGATCAACAGCTATCGTTTCAATTGGACAGCCACCAGCATGTTCATGCCGTCCCTATCGTCTACAGAGCACTCGCGCAAGCTCTAGCTAAAGAAAACTGCCTGGTTAAGCGGCTGCGCGAACCCATCGATCCGCTTCCCCTTTACCGGACCTGCGTCGAAGGCGACTCAAAGGAATCAGCCGGTTCCTCCACGCCTCAAGCACGCAATACGCCGACGCGAATCCCGATGGTTAATCGTGCAAAAATCTTCTTGATATCTGCCCTTTGGCGCAAATGTTCAGTCAACGACATTCCGTGGGCTCCCAACAGACCTGCTTCAGCACCTTTGTTTTCAGGTGTTGCCCTCTCTGGACGCATGGATGAATTCAGCAAGCTGCTTCTTGCTTCTTTTCAGCATGAAGCAACTCGTCAAAACAGAGATGCCGAAATCTTATTTCATCCTATCTCAGTACCGATCGAAAAGTGTCTTGACCCTCTGAACAAGCCATTTGCTGAAGCATGCGCTTCAGCATCAAGGAACCATGAAGCAGAACTGATTCGGAAGTTATAAGCACTTCATTGCATTTCTTTGACCCGCAAACACCAGCTCTATCCATTGTTCTATGGCATGTTTCACGTGAAACAGCGTTTTACATCAACACATTTGATCCTGTTTGCCCTAGATAATGCAGAATATAAGAAAGGCCCAAGGTTACCCTTGGGCCTTTCGTTGTGAGAGCACTCTTGCTTAGATGCTCTTCAAAATAGCCATTACGAAATTCGAAGCATCCTCCAAAGCCTGAGGATCGACGTTTTCGATAATGTCGTTATCTGCAGAATAGAGCGCGGTGTTTCCGTCTGCCATACCGGCGATCGTCATCGCCTGAATACCATGAGCCATTGCAATCGATGCAGGCGTTTCACGTGAAACAATGCGATCGGTATGATATCCAACCCCCGAACGCTCGCTTGCCTGGCGAAGAACACGCTTTAAGCGTGAGGAAATCTTATAAGGCTTATAAGCACCTTCCTGTTCAATGCAAGAAAGCGCACCAGCACCAAGGGCCTCAAGATTGATAACGATTGCGCCTTTCATCTCGTCGGCGTGCTCTTCCAGGAACGCATCAATACCCGAATGAGAATAATGCTCTGCACCAAGGCCAACAAACCATACTTCGGTATCGATGTCGGGATGGCGGAAGTCCTGAAGCTTCTTGAGTTCGCGATTGATTTGCTCGGCTGTGCCAGCGTCACCATCGATGCGCAATGCGGGGCTGGCATCAACAATGCCGTCAGTATCATAGACCGCCGATTCGTCATAGTAAGTATCCCCTACCTGAGCATCTTCGCCCTTGCGAAGACGATTCAAAGAGAATGCTCCACCGTTCCATCCACGACGATCATCGGATTCGCGGTAGTCAACGTCTACAAACTCATCATCTTCCTCACGGAAGCTCGACCAATCTCCACGAGCTTTGCCGACGCTGCGGGCATTATAGTCCTCATCAACATCTACCCACTCGTTTACAGATACTTCTTCTTCCTTGCGCTTCTTGCCCTTGCGGAATCGGCTGAAGAGGCGTCCAGCACGTGACTTAGGCATATCAACGTATCCAGGACCAGCAAAAGCACCTGTTTCGGTGTATTCCTCGTCGTAGGCGGAATCATCCGCATCATCGACATAACGCTCTTCGGGGGCTACGTCAGATACCAGCTCATCCCCTACAGGGGCGAATGAGCCAGTGCCACCAACAGTCGAAAAAGAGCCAGTTGCAGACACTGCCGACTGCGCGCCCGTATCAAACGAAGGGAGGTTGAGGCTTCGCGCTGCAGGCGCTGTGCTAAACGCATCAGTATTTCCATCAATACGAGGAAGCATGTTGGAAAGCAACGATTTACCGCCTGTGGAGGTGCCTTCGTTTACCTCTGCCATAGGAGCGCGCTGACGAAGGTTTTCACCCGAAGCGCTGCGAGCAGGCGTTACGTCCGGCAACACGATAACCTGGCGAGAATGGTCCGCCTGTTCAACAACAGGAGAAACAGGAGATACCATTTCTTCCATGCCCACAATCGGAGAAGCTACCGCAGGCTGAGGCGCAGTTCTTTCAAGCGGCTCTTCTGCGTACTCTCCACCCTGCACCTCATCCGAATAGCCGTAGGAGTAGGATTTCATTTCCTCCTGTACACGACCAGCAGGGATGCGTGCGGTTGATTCATCGTTGCTGTCGTGGAATGAGCCCATGTTGACCACATTGTCATCGATACGGCGAATCGGCTCCTCTTCGTCGTCGAACTCTTCATTGTCCATAAACTGGGAGACATCGATTGGGGAAATTGAGGTGGTTACACTCGGAGATGCCGCCTGTTCAGGCTGCTCAGCTGGATCATCAACGTATACTTCTTCGTTTTCAGATACAGCAGGCTCTTCATAGTAGTCCTCGTTGTAGGACTGCTCCTCCAGGTATTCTTCAGCGGGATATTCCTCTTCAACCGATTGCTTACGCGATGAAATCGACTTCAGGCGAGAAGCAAAAGAATGCTGCATCTGAGATGCTTTTTCGGAGCCAGAGTGAACCGCGTTATTGAAGAAGTCGCCAAGCGAACCACTACGACGTGAGTGAACACTCCTCTTGGAGCTCACTGCGGGGCGAGAAGCTTCCTCGTTTGCGGGGTAATCCTCGGGGGTATTTGTGTACTCATCGACGGGGTCCATAGGCAAAGTTGCCGAATCAAGTTCCTCCTCGATTTCTTCAACTTCGTTATTCCCGGGAACAGAGCGATGAAGCCTCTGGGAATGACGCACTGAAGGACGGGGGGAGGGCTTTCCTTGGTCATGAGAGCTGAAATGCTCATGTCCTTGAACAGACTCTTCGACTATCTGCTGCTCAGGCTCAACAACGGGCTCGAGCTCCGCAGGAGCTTTGCCTGCAAGCTGATCCACCTCTTCAATTGCAGCCTCGTAAAGCGTCTCATGCGACACAAGGGCAGGATCATCGTTTACGGCAGGATCATGTTCAGCTGCTTCGACAGAAGCAGGCTGATCTTCGGCGGCAACGGCAGGCTCGGGATCGTGATCGAGCCATGGCGCAGGCGACGCAATGGGCTTCGGAGCGGGCTTGCGTTCGATGGGTGCTGCTGCAGTGTTGTTCAGATGCCATTCTTGTTCAGCTGCCAAATCCTCTGCCGACAAGGCGGCAGGCTGACCACCAGCAATGGGCTCAGCGAAATGAGCCGAGCTCCCCTCATGATTAGCATGGGGCGCAGAAAACGACTCAATCTCATCCTGCAACGCGCGAACCTTTGAAGACAATTCGGACTGAGCAGCCTCGGGCTCAGAGACGGGAATGGCAATGGGAGATCCGTAGGGATTAGAAGCATGATGCTCCATCATGCGCGCAGCAACGGTATCCGCATAGCGAGAACGATTTACCTTCGGGGTTTTTCCTGCATCAGGCTTATTCGCACGTGCCTTCTCTTGAGCAATCTTTGCCCAAGAAGGAGTATCGCTCGTTTGAACGCGGGCTACAGGCTCTGGGGCAGCAGAAAGAGCAGCCTCTTTAGCAGCCGCTGCCTCAGCTGCAGCTGCAGCCTCGGCCGCCTGCTTCTTTTCAATCTGCTGCTTGGGGATAATGACCTCGCCTTTTTCCCTAGAATCGGACTCTTTTTTAGGTTCCTCATCAAGAGTGGAGGAAACCATGGTGCGCGCTAGAGGACTCGGCGCCGACTCAGGGCGCTTCCCAACCTCAAAACGTACGCTAGAAACCTCATCCTCATCTTCAGCGATCAGGCCGCCACCCTTAACCAGGCGAGAAGATATATCGGTTACGGGAACCTTGTCGGCAACAGGCTTTCCAGTCAAAGCCGCAATAGCAGCTTTCGCTGCCGCAAGAGATTCCTGCGGCGACATCTCTGCTTCATATTCAAGAGATGCACCTTCAGGCACAACGCCCGCAGCGCGTGCCGCCTCTTCGCCGTGTACGCGATTGCCCTCTTCAACGCTGCGCTCCAGAGCTTCCTCTTGGCTTACCAGGCCGTTTCCAACTTTGCGCGCAACATCAAGCAAAACCGAAACACCGGAAGCGTTATTATTTGCCGACTGGTTGAATGGAGCAACGATATGAAGCACAGAGCGAACCAGGGGGATAGCAAACAGCACCGCACAAATAACCAACAGGAAAGTAAGAATGGAAGACATAGCACCCGTATCAGCTGTGAACAGCGTGGAGCGAAGCAAGAGAACGAAAACCGAAACCACCAATGCAATGGCGCTTGCCTTCTGAAGAATAGGCAATGCCGCAGCGAAGGGGGGCTTTTCCTCCGTCAAAACCTTGCCACTGTCATAATTGGCCACCAGGATCACCTTGCGGCGACGAGCATTGGCGCCATTTGCCGGGGTGGGCTGATATTTCGCCACCACATTCTGGCTTGCACCGGTCCTAAGCAAGCGTGAAAGAATAGGGCGCCCCGTGATCTCCATGCCATATAGAACCGCCGCAGCTATAGTGAGAAGCAACCAAAGTATGCCCAAAGAGGGAACAACAATAGAAAGAACGGCACCAAGCAAAGCAACACCGAAACAAATGATGTTCGGGAGCTGATCGTTGGTTACACACTGGAAGTCTTCCACCACCGTCGCGAAACCTGCCTCTTTCTGCATCTGGTCGGCAAGATAGAGCGCAGCCCTCTGTTCCTCCTCGGTACCCGCAGGATGCGGACCTATCTCTTGCGTGAGATAGGCGATATCGTCGATTATTTCAGCCATGGAGAGCCCCTTTTGTTTCCACGCTTATATAAGTGAGTAGCGATTGACATGGATATAGACTGTACAAGTATACGTCATTTGACTCGTTTCGCCTTTATATGAACCGTTTGTTCACCTTGTCTACCGCATTGCGCAAAGAAGTGCCTTTCTATCTGCATAAAAATACCTCCCATCCACTTATCGCAGATGGGAGGTTTCACGTGAAACATATCAGTTAGCCTGCTGCTAATCCTGCCCAAGATACTCTCTTAAATAAGCATCGTTTGATGCAGCGTCCGAACGAAGACTGTCGTAGCGAGAAACTAAATCGGCTGTTGCGCTGGCATAAGCATCAACCACAGGCTGGCTAAATTGCTTCGGCAACGCTTTTGCCATTTCCACAGCCTCCTGATCGGCTCTGTTATAAGCATCGTTGTGGGACTCGGCAGTCGCTTTGTCTTGTATAAGGATCGCCGCGTTTGAGGCAAGCGCTTCATTGGTCGCATCGATTCGCTTGTTGACGTAAGCCAGCGAGGCATCGAAATTCGCCGCGGGATAGAAGCCCTTCGCCTTCGCAATGCATTCCTTCGCCTTTGAGAATTGAGCCTGGGCAGAAGTGGTGAACTCGGTTGATTTCGCCACGTTGTCCGCCGTTGTGTCCGAAACAACAGTTGCCGCCTGCGTCAAAAGGGCATTCCCTTCTTGGATGCAACTCCATGCCTCATTCATGGCGTCGATGCCTTGCTTTGCCGCAACGTCTTCCTTCATACGCTGATCGGCAACATCAAGAAGCTCCTCACGAACCGCAATAGCATTCAAGGCCCGTTGCGCCGCCTCTTTGTCGCGCTGGGATCCGTCAAGCTCCGACTCTGCCTTCTGAGCATACACGCGAGCCGACTCAAGTTGGTCTTTGGCCTGTCTCTTATACACATCTCCGAGCCCACGAGACCGGAGCCTATCTCG
>ENA-OYZN01000352-OYZN01000352.1-human-gut-metagenome-genome-assembly--contig:-NODE-352-length-22929-cov-6.833610_pt1 | contig 22929 bp, 21 predicted proteins | sample MGYA00243294_ERZ653483 | MGnify/ENA primary metagenome ERZ653483 (study PRJEB26926, sample SAMN06165155) | human gut metagenome | biome: ENVO:00009003; feature: ENVO:2100002; material: ENVO:00002003... | reverse complement strand
AAATCGGCAATTTTGACGATTTTACGGCAAGCAAGAACAGCATCGCACTGTCCATCAACGGCTGCTCGACCAAGGGCGCGGGCAGCCTGACGCTTGTGGACGGTGCGTTTCCGTCTATCAACGCTGAGAAGTCTCTGGCAATTCGCTACAAAGCAAAGGTTTCTGCGAGTGAAGCCGTGACCAACGTCAATGCGGCAACTGTGATTTTCACGATTGCCGCCGTCATGGAGGGTTAAGCTATGAAATTCAGAAAAATCACAGCACTTCTGCTTGTCCTCTGTATGCTGCTGTCTTTGAGCATTTCAGTGTTTGCCGCCGAAGCGGACGAACACACGATCTATGACAGCGCGCCTGACGAAGAACCCGTGGTTTCCAGCGAAGCCGCCACCTCCGGCACGATCCAGAACAGCGGCATTCGCTGGTCGCTGGATGAAAAGGGCTGGCTGACCATCTCCGGCAGCGGCGAAGCGCCGGTCTTTACCAGTGTGGACGATCAGCCGTGGGCGGCTGTCCGCGACCAGATCACCGAGGTCTGGTTTGAGGACGTGGAAACGCTGACCATCCCAGATCTGGCATACTGGTTCGAGGGCTGCGTCAACCTGACCACCGCCGAGCTGCCGCTCGCCCCGGTCATTGGCAAGCACGCATTTTATGGCTGTTCCAAGCTGAGTACAATCACAATGTATTACGGCGAGACCGTTCTGAAAAGCATTGGTGAGGACGCTTTCTGGCGCGAAGCCGATTCCGGCGACACACTTTATATTGCGTATATCATTGGCTATCCGGAAGCGACGGTGCCGTTCTATACCTATGATTGGGCGGCTTCCAACCGCAGCAACCGATATTTCTACGATCTGTACGGCGTGTACTCCAACGCAGATGGTGCAGCGCCAACGGAAACAGAATCCGGAGCTAAGAAAGCGCCCGCGAAGGTGGCATCCCGTGCATCCACTGGTATTGTCGGCACCTGCCCAAGCTGCAAGCAGTATTCTTTGCAGGGGACCTACGTTTCCACGACGCATACATCCAGAGGGCATCAGGAGTATTATGAGTGCTACAAGTGCCATTATGTTCAGAATTTGGGGACTTATGTGTATAAAGACCACGGTTCCGGCTCGTATGGTTCTTGGACTTGCCCGGATTGCGGAAGCCATACATGGGTTTTGGACTATGAATATGATGCCACTTGCACGCGAAACGGCTACCGGGAATATAGCTGCGATTGCGGCCAGAGCAAGCGCGAAACCATCTACGCAACCGGTCACAGCTATTCTTATGGAAGCTGGGAGCAGTATTCAGCCTCGCAGCACCGGCGCGAAGCCTATTGCCGGAACTGCGGCGATTCGGATTACGAATATGCCAGCCACAGTATGAGCTATGGGGCGTGGAGCAATTATTCGGACAGCCAGCATAGCCGAACGGCATCCTGCCGCACCTGCGGATACAGCACTACGGATTACGGTAATCATAGCTATTCTACCGGTTCGTGGAGCAAGTACAGCGATACCCAGCACCGCAGAAGCAAGACTTGTTCCGGCTGCGGCGCATCAACCTATGACTACGCCAATCACAGCTATTCCTATGGTTCGTGGGTGTCGGACAGCGAAACGCAGCATAAGCGCACCAAGACGTGCTCGGCCTGCGGCGATTCTGGCTATGAATACGCTGACCACACCGACGCGAACGGTGACGGCAAGTGCGACGATTGCGGCGCGACCGTCAGCCTGACAGTCAAGTGGGATGCGGGCACGAACGGCGGCACCATCGACGGCAAGACCAGCTTTTCCGAAACCGTGAAGCCGAACAGCAAGCCGACCGCGCCAGGCAGCGTTCCTGTCAAGACCGGCTACACTTTCAAGGGTTGGTTTACGGCCAAGACGGGCGGCAGCCTTTACAGTACGGTCACGATCACCAGCAGCACGACATTTTACGCGCAGTTCGCGGCCAACAAGTACACCGTAACATGGGATTTGGGCATCGGTCAGAGCGAAACGACCGAGCAGACTTACGGGGAAAAGCTGCTGCTGCCCAAGGACCCGGAACGCAAAAATGCAGAATTTTTAGGCTGGTTTACGGAGAAAGACGGCGGTACAGAGGTTGATTCCAACACCATCTATACGACGGACGGTGAAACAACTTATTACGCCCATTGGGAGATTACCGAGGTGTTTTCCGTGACCGTGCCGGTTACATTGCCGCTTATCGTTGACGAAAGCGGCGAGGTTCATGCCGGCACAGCAGAGATTATCAACGGCTCTACTGGCGAGGTCGTTGTATCCAGCGTTTCGATTTCCACCAAAAACGGTTGGCAGCTCGTTCCCTACACGACCGATATGGCACACGAAAAGGTTGATGCCCAGCTTCTCGGCTTTAAGATTAACGGCGCACAGACTACAAAAAACGGCAATGCGGAAACATTTGCACTGTCCGCTCCGTGGGAAATTGCGGAGAACAGCCGGATGACGCTCTCTTATGATGCTGTTGTCAGCGCCGTTTCCAAAGCAATCACCGAGCAGGAGGTCCTGTCCGTCGTATTCGTGCTGGAATGGCGCGGAGAATAACTGTATGGATGAAAAAAAAGTCACAGAGCAAATGACCGTGCTTGTCGTCGAGCCGGGCTATGCGCCATACGAAAAGACGATTCCGCATGAGCTTCATGCCATGCAGGAGATCGTCGGCGGCCTGATTACTGCTATTTATCCATACGAGGAACCGGTCGGCATTGTTGCAAACGATGAAGGACTTCTTTTGGGTATGGATTTCAACCGTAGCGTCGAGGGCGGCTATGGTGGTCTGGTGGGTCCTTTTTTCGTGTGCGGTTTGACGGAGGACAGCTTTTGTTCGCTCCCTCCCGACCAGATGGAACGCTTCAAGAAGAAATTCCATAAGGCTGAGATTCTGGTAGGCTTTTGCGGAAATGAACCAGTCACATTGAAGGTCGAGCCAAAGCAGAAAAACGCGACGCCCGAAAAGCAGCGCAAACCACCGTCGCAGGAGCGTTGAAATGGGGTTTGAACTGACCGGTGCAACACCGGACGAACGTCTCAAAGAACTGACCGAAAAACTGGAACAGGGTGTCAGCGAGATTTTTACCAGTGGGCGCTACGCGGAATATCTGTCTGCCATGTCAAAATTTCACACATACAGTTTCGGCAACGTTATGCTGATTCTCATGCAAAACCCGGCTGCATCTCATGTGGCCGGGTTTCACACATGGAAGAAAGAGTTTGGGCGCAATGTAAAGGCACATGAAAGCGGCCTGAAAATTCTCGCTCCGTGCCCGTATCGACGGTTCATTGAGCAGGATAAGTTGGACAAAGACGGCAAGCCTGTGCTTGATGCGGCGGGCAAACCGCTCCGGGAGCGGACACTGGTGCAGCTCATGCGATTCCGTATTGTCACCGTCTTTGACATTTCACAGACCGAGGGCAAAGAACTTCCCAGCATCGGCGTATCCGAATTGAATGGCGATATTGCACATTTTGAGGAACTGGCGAACGCGATCACAAGCGTTTCGCCGGTTCCCATTTTGTATGAAGCACCGCATGGAGCAGCAAAAGGCTGTTTCAACCACGTCACGGAAGAAATTTTGGTACGCCCCGGCATGAGCCAGAAGCAGACGCTCAAAACCATGCTGCATGAAATCAGTCATGCCACACTCCACCGGCGCAAGAAAAACGAACCGCCGTCCAAAGACCAGCACACGCGCGAGGTCGAAGCCGAAAGTGTGGCGTATGTGGTCTGTCAGCATTTTGGCATTGACACGTCTGATTATTCGTTCGGCTACGTTGCCGGGTGGAGCAAGGGCAAGGAACTGGATGAGCTGAAAGCGTCACTTGATACCATCCGTTCCTGCGCCGCCGGTTTGATTGACGCCATCGAAAAGCAATGTCCGTCGTTAGCAGTTTCCAGGCAGCGTACCATGTCTGCCACGCTGGAGCGATAGCGGGAGGTGCATGACGTATGCCCGTTTACACCCGGCAGGATTTAAGCATCATGCAGGCGTGGCCGCTGGAACGCAAAATTCGTGTGACACAAGCTAAAATTCTGGAATGGTATCACCACTATGGCGGCAAGATTGCCGTTTCCTTTTCGGGTGGAAAGGATTCTACCGTGCTTCTGGATTTGGTGCGGAGGGCATTTCCGGACGTTCCGGCTGTGTTTGTAGACACCGGCTTAGAGTACCCAGAAATCCGTGAGTTTGTAAAGACCGTTCCGAATGTGACGTGGCTGCGGCCGGAAATTCCGTTTTCAAAGGTTTTGACGACGTATGGCTATCCTATCATCTCTAAAGATGTTGCCAGACGCATCTATTACGCGCGGCAAGGCAGTCCGTGGGCGATCCGACACCTGAATGGCCTGAACGCAGACGGCACACCTTCAAAATACAACGAGCGATATGAAAAATGGCGTTTCCTTCTGGATGCGCCATTTCTCATATCAGACAGGTGTTGCGCTGTAATGAAAGAGCACCCCTTACATAAGTACGCCAGAGAACATCATCTATATATGATCCTTGGAACGATGGCAAGTGAAAGCGTTCGCCGCCAGAGCAGCTATTTGAAAACCGGCTGCAATGCGTATCTCAAACGCGACCCAACTTCCCAGCCGATGTCATTCTGGACAGAGCAGGATGTTTTGGCCTACCTCAAAATGACGGGTCTCTCGTATGCGTCTGTCTACGGTGAGATTTTCGAGGAAGCCGGAAAGCTGACAACGACCGGCGTAAAGCGCAGCGGTTGTATGTTTTGTATGTTTGGCGCACATCTCGAAAAAGAGCCGAACCGGTTTCAGCGCATGGAGGTCACGCATCCAAAGCAATACGATTTCTGCATCCACAAACTCGGCTGCGGCGACGTGCTGGATTATTTGCATATCCCATATACCACAAAGGAGAGAACGCGAAGCATGGAAAACGAAAAAGACTACCAACCGGACATCCTCAATTTTTTAGAAAAGATTGTCCAGCGGAACACCCTTGCCTACAAAGAAGATTTTGACGTTGACAAAGAAATTCTCTGGAACAGTGCGCAGGAATCCAGTTTGGAGCATCGTTCTTTTCTCTGGATGAGCCGTCCGTGTGGAACATGGTGTGTGCCGGAGCGCGAGACGTATTTGCAGGACAGCCGCGCTTACAAAACGTGGACGTTTTACGCAGACCAGCCGAACGGCATCAAAGCGTACCGCGTTGTGGTAGATGGCGTTCGAGACGGCAAGCTGGCGGGGAAGGTCATTCATCTGGACTATGCCAAACAGGTACAGCGTGTGGTCAAATCTGCGCTGCCCATTGCAAAGGTGCAATACCGCGATAAGGACGAGTATTTTTGCGAAAGCAGCCATGAAACATTCATTCACCGCGTATTGCGGCTGGAGGAAAACACACACGACATTCGATATGTACCGGAATGTGAAGCGGAATTGCAGCGCCTTTTATCGCTGGAGCACCAGATGGAAAAGCAGGATAAGCGCCCTCGACGGACAAAATCTGTTACCATGCAGCGGTAACGGAATCAGCACCGCTTGCGGTGCTGATTTAGCAAGTATGTCGTTTGTTAAACGACCCTTGTTAGGGGCGAACCCCTAAGACCCCCGCGTTTTGCGTCTCACGGTGAGACGCATTTCTATATGACGATGCGCCGGAAATACGTCTCATGGTGAGACGCATTTCAACTGGACAGGAGGGATTTTTTGCGCAGTCGATCACATTTCACTGGCGTATGGCTGAACGACGCGGAATATCGGCAGCTCATGCAGCTCTGCCAGAGCAGCGGTCTGTCTGCCAGCGCCATGATCCGCAAGTGTATTCTGGGCGAAACCGTCAAACCGCGCCCGCCGGACTGCTATGCGGAGCTTTTGCGTGTGCTGTCTGGCATCGGCACGAACATCAACCAGCTTGCGCACTGGGCGAACGGCAAGGGCTATGTCACACAGGCACAAATCCATGATGCCGCACGCTTTGCGCGAGAAGCGTGGGAACTGGTGCGGGAGTCGATATAATGGCATACGATAAGATTATCGTCATTCATTCCCGGCTGGATCGCTGCCTGGATTACGTTCAAAATGACGGCAAAACGGATTTGGGAAACGCCGTGGATTATATCTGTGATCCTGTCAAAGCGGGCTTCCAGACGGCAATCAACTGTATGCTGGATAAGTCTTTTTTGCAAATGCAGGAAACCAAACGGCGCTGGGATAAGCACGGCGGGATTCTCGGTTATCATATCATTCACTCCTACGCTCCCGGCGAGGTCACGCCGGAACAGGCACACGAAGCGGGCGTAGAGTTCGCACGGCGACTGTTAGGAGACAAATACGAAGCCGTTGTCTGTACGCACACCGACCGTGACCATCTGCATTGTCACATTGTTTTCAATTCCGTTTCATTCATGGACGGCAAAAAGTACCGGAGTGATTTCAAAAGCTATTTCCACGATCTGCGCGGCATTTCCAATGCGGTCAGCCGGGAGCGCGGATACTCCGTGATTGAACCGGATGGGAAAGGCGCTTCCTACGCTGCATGGAACGCAGAAAAGCGCGGCAGCGGTACAATCCGTGACCTTATCCGCCGTGATATTGACGCAGCGCTGGCCGGAAGCCTGACCTATGATATGTTTCTGGAAACCTTACGTCGGCAGGGCTATTCTGTCAAGCGCGGCCCGAATGTCAAGCATACCGCCGTCCGTCCACCGGGCGGGCAGCGGTTTGTTCGTCTGGACAGCCTTGGAGATGGATACACAGAAGCCGACCTTATGCGGCGATTGCGCATGCAGCGCGGCGTAACCGCTGCCATTCCGCCGGAACAAAGTGAATCCAAACGCTATACCATCCGCAAGCAGCCGCGCCGCTATCCACCCGTCAAACGCGGCAGTTTCCGGGCGCTATACCTATACTATCTGTATCTGCTGTCACCGCGAAAGAAACGCCCGCAAAAAGTTCCGTTTGAAACGCGGGCAGAGATACGCCGTGCAAAGCAATACCGGCACCAATTCTTCCTTTTGCAGAAGTATCACATAGATACAAAGCCAGAGTTAGAAATGCTGTCTGATGCGTTGTCAAATGAGATGCAGATAATCGTAGACCGGCGCAAAGAATTATATGCGCTACGCCGGGAGCAGCCGTCTGAGCCGCTTAACGCGGACATTGATGCGTTGACCGCGCAGCTCAGGCCCTTGCGTCGGGAACTGCGATTATGCGGAAAAATCGTGGAATATGCGCCGCGGATGCTGCGGCAGGTGCAGGAAAGCACTTCACCATCAACAGAGAATCATTTGCCAAACAAGGCAAAAGAAAGGAGGCACAGCCTATGGAGGTAAGCGGCGAAGCTGCTGACCTTGTAATGAAGGAAGGCGTTCAAATCTCGGAAGAAGCAATTAAGCTGCTGGCACGGGGCGCAAAGAATCTCGCGGCGCTGTTGTATGCACTGGCAAAAGATCAGAAAAAGCTATACGGCAAGGTCAATATGAACCGCCTTTTGAGCGAACAGCGGCCCATTGAGGTTCTACCTTTGCGCACAGAGGATTTTGACGAGTTCAAGCGCAGGGCCAAGAAAGTCGGCTTGTTATTTTCAACCATTTTGGACAAGAAAGGCGACGCGCCATATCTTGAAATCCTGACCAACATTGACCATCTCTCGCAGGCAAATTATATCCTAGAGCAGATGGGGTATCAACCTAAACAGCCGGAGGACGCGCAGCCAAAAAAAGTGCAGACCCCTGCCCAACCAGAACCATCCTTGCAAAAGCAAAGGAGTGGCTTGACGCAGGGGCCGACTTTGACCAGTAATGAGGAAAAACAGCCGGTTCGCGGCAGGCTGGCGGCATTGCGCGCTGCCGCAGAGCGAACGAAAGCAGAACCCCAGCGAGAGCTGGAACATATTAGATAGTAAGGAGTGTGAACATCATCGCAAACTTAGCAGAATTAGTGAATGAGAAGAACCAGAGCAGCGAGCTTTGGCAGGCACAGCGTCAGTCAGACCGTGAAAATGCAAATGCCATGCAGGACGCGGGTATTGTTCAGATCACCAGTGACCCGGATGCCTACTTGCGCTATCTGAACTGTCAAGCCGACAACCCAAGTTACAGCGCAGGCAATGTCTCGCTCGTCATGGTGCAGGATCAGGGCGCAACCATTTTCGGCACCAAAGACCGCTGGAAAAGCCTGATGCGCAGCGTATCTCCAACCGAGGAAAAGAATGGCGTGAAAATTTACACCCGTTCCTCTTTCGGCAAAGGGTATGTACTGACGGACGTTTACGACGTGCGGCAGACAAGCGGGCGCGACCTGAAGCACACCGTTTTGCAGCCGGGCAGCAAAGAAATGACGGAAGCCCTGAAAACGCTCCTGAATTACTGCGTTGTGCCGCTAGTAACAGATGAAAGTATCCCCATGCCCGCGCTTTACGATCCGAACCAGATGAAAATGGCAGTCAATCCGAAGTATAGCAATGCGGAAGCGTTTGCAGGCATCGCAACAGAGATCGCCCACGTCCGTTTTCATGCCAAAGGCTATAATCAGAACTATTCGCGGGATGATTATGAGCTGGATGCGCAGAGCGTCGGCTATATGATCTGTCGTCGCTTTGGTGTTCCGTGTGAAGCGCCCGACGTATCAAATCTGGCGGCGTTCTATGACGGGTTTGACCCGCAGGATCGACGGCAGGCACTCGGACAGATACAAGATATGTCACAGAAGATCGGCGGCAGCATTGAACGTGCAATCACGCCGCAGGTCCGGTCACGGAATATGAACCGCAGCGCACGTTAAAGAAGTTTGCTCCCCTCCGGGGGAATATCTTCCGCTGGCTGTCCGCAGTCAAGGCCGGTCGATACTGGCGTATCGACCGCAGAGCCAGCCAGTGTGCGCACTGGCTGGGCCTTGACAGCGGCCACCCAGCGGAAGTGTGGCAGACAAGGGGAGCAAACCAAGGCTGCCCGCTGGCGCGGGCAGCTCCTATGCTGGGAGGGCCGCGTGCCCGACCTGAAATGCGTCTCACCGTGAGACGCATTTATGATATTGGAAAAGAGGTATCTGAACATGATAAAAAAACTGTTTTGTTTTGCTGCACCGGTTCTGCTGCTGCTCGTGGCTGGCACCCTGCTCCTGTGCAAGCACCATGCCGAGCGGACAGGTCTGGCCTGTCTGGACAGTGACCTGTGACACACAAGAAAAAATCATTCCGAAACGCCGCCCCTGTGTGGGCGGCGTTTACTCTACCCATCGTCTGGTTGGCCGTGCTGATGGCGAGCTGCTATGAACCGGGCATGACGATTTTCACGCTGATGGATGCCTTTTCAGCCGCGACAAAGAATCCGTTTTCTCTGCACTGGACGCCGTACACGATGAAGTTTATCGGCATCTTTTTACTGCTCTACGGCGGCGCGATTCTGTTTTATTACACGGGGCAAAAGAATACGCGCCCCGGCGAGGAACATGGCTCTGCGTCGTGGGGCAGTGTCCGGGAACTGGACAAGAAGTACCGCGACAAGGATGCAGGCAAAAACGTCATACTGACCCAACACCTGCAAATGAGCATGAACGGTAAGCTGCACCGGCGAAATCTTCTGCAAATTATCGTCGGAGGTTCTGGTTCGGGCAAGACGCGATTCCTCGCAAAACCAAACCTCATGCTTGCCAATGCGAGTTTTATCGTCACTGACCCAAAGGGCGAAATGCTCCGTGCCGTCGGAAATCTGTTTCTGGAGGAAGGTTATGTTCTGCGCGTTTTTGACCTGATCGACCCATCTAAATCCGACTGCTACAACCCATTTTGCTACATACGCAAGGACGCAGACGTGTTCAAGCTGATTGACAATTTCATCAAAAACACCACGCCGAAAGGTGCAAAAGCAAATGATCCATTCTGGGAGAAATCGGAAACAGCGCTTGACGCCGCGCTCATGCTCTATCTGCTGCACGAAGCGCCGGTTGAAGATCAGAACATGGAAACCATTCTCTACATGATTGAAAATGGCGGTGCAAAGGAAGAAGATGACGATTATCAATCTCCGCTTGACCTGCTCTTTGAAGCCTTGGAGGAAGAACAGCCTGACCACATTGCCGTGCGGCAATACCATATTTTCAAGCAAGCCGCGGGCAAAACAGCTAAGAGCATCTTGGTGAGTGCTGCTGTCCGCCTTGCATCGTTCACCTTGCCCGAAATTCAGCGCATCACAGCCAGCGACGATATGGAGCTTGGCAAACTGGGCGAACGCAAGCAAGCCATCTTCTGTATTATCCCGGACAGCAACGACGCATCGCTCAATTTCCTTGTCGGTATGCTCTACACGCAAGCGTTTCAGGAGCTTTACTATCAGGCAGACAAAATCCATCAAGGAGCGCTGCCTGTTCCCGTGCGGCTGATGTTCGATGAATTTGCGAACGTGGCCTTGCCCGACGGCTATGCCCGATTGCAGGCGACTATGCGCTCTCGAAACATTATGTCAACCATCATTCTGCAAAACATTTCGCAGCTCAAGGCGCTGTTCAAGGACGATTGGGAGGGCATCATCGGCAACGCGGACAGCTTTGTGTACTTAGGCGGCAACGAACAATCGACGCACAAATATATTTCGGAGCTGCTTGGAAAAGAAACGATTGATACGCGCACGTCAAGCCAGAGCAAAGGCCGGAACGGTTCGTTCAGTCAGAATTTCCAACAGACTGGGCGCGAGCTTATGACGCCGGACGAGGTGCGGCGCTTGGATAATAAAAACGCAATCGTTCTGATTCGAGGCGAGAAACCAGTCATTGACGAGAAATATGACATCCTGAAGCACCCGAATATCCACCGCACGGAGGACGGCGGCGCGCCGCCGTATCTCCACACGCCGCTGCGCGCGTTCGCGGCAGACGATCTCTCATTCCCCATTGAAAACATTGACGATATTGTAATTTTGGAGGAATTTACATGAAACATGAATTAACCCCGCGGCGCAAGGAGCGCCGCATTATGGCCGTCTGGACAAGCCTTGTGCTGACAACGGCACTGTTTACGACCTCAGCTTTTGCTGCTGACAGCGATCCGCTGACCATCGTAAATAACCTGTCTGACTTCATTTTTTCCTGCATCAAGGCGATCGGTATTATCATCTTAGGCTGGGGCGTTGTCCAACTCGGTATGTCGGTGCAGTCGCACGACGCGACGCAGAGAACGCAGGGTGTTCTTTGCCTGTTCGGTGGTCTGCTGATTGCCTTTGCAAAGGAAATTCTGACGGCTATCGGTGTGGTGTAAGCTATGAAGCAGGCGAAAAACGCAGTCGAGCGCCATGTGATTTGGAGTGACATTCATCTTGACTTGGACGATTGGCGCGACTTTCTTATGGAAAACTATCCGGAGCTGCCCGAAGATAAGCTCTATGAAAAGATGCACGAGCTGAACGCCGAATACCTCGACGACGAGCGCCGAAATCTGGACATTCAGTTTTCACAGCCGATTCTTGTCATTGGCGACCTTGGCTTCTGGAACGGACGTGCGCAGGGATATAAGATGGTCAACTCCGGCAATATCCGTGACTGCCTGTACTCGGATACAGATAGGACAGAGTGGTATGTGGATAAAAACGGCGACCTGCGGGCAGATGCCATTCACCACGACGGCACGAATCACTATCTGTACCGCGTGTTCAAAAATGGCATTTCCGAGACGCAGATGGACAATCTGTGCGCGAAAATCTGCCACGGGCAGGCGTCCAGAGCGGATATTACCCGGACAACGCGGCGCCTTGGTGATTACATTGCCGCTGTGTATGGGTTTGAGATCACGAAGCAGCGCACAAGGCAGCAGGCGGTGAGATAAAAATACGTCTCACGGTGAGACGTATTAAAGAGGCGTCATATAAAAAGCAATACGTCCCGAATTGGGACGTATTGCAACAAACTACATTTTCATGTTTTGCAGAACGCTTCTCTGATTCCGCCGACCATACACAATCGCGGTGATCTGCACTTTCTTACTTGGCTCGTCAACCCAAAAATAGACCAGGTAGTTCTTGACCGGCATCTTGTGTATGCCTGCGCTATGCCATGGCTCTTCTGTTGTCAACGCAACACGGTTTGGCAGCGTGGAAAGCGACATGATTTCTTTTTCCATGCTGGCCAGCATCCTTTCAGCAGTAGTGGGTTCCTGCAAATCTTCTGCAATGTAACGGACAATTTCCTGAAGCTGGCGCTGTGCCTTTCCTGTGAGCTTTACTTCGTAATCATCCACACTCAAAGCCCTCGCCGCAGTTCTGCAAAGACTTCAGATGCAGGACGGGAGCGATCAGCCTTTGCGTCCTCCAAGCCAGCCTGCATCATTGCATGAAATTCTGCATCCGTCATTTCGTCACGAGCAACCGGCGCAGTCGGCAAGATCAGAGAAAATGGAATCCCATTTCTATAAATGATCTGCTTATACAGAGCGTTGATTACAACAGATGCCGGAATACCAAGCTGATCCAGAATCCCTTCCGCCTGTTCTTTTACATCAGGTTCTACACGGGCCATCACATTTGCGGTTCTGGTTGCCATACGAATCGCCTCCTTTGCTATTATTATATACGAATGTACTGTAAAACGCAATACATTTTTGCTTGCAGCTCTTGTTACTACAAAATGAAATGGAGATGAAATCATGTGAGTGATAACTGGGTTGTATCAACCCTTGAAAACGCGCTGTCGAACTGGAACGAGTATCTGGCGGAAATCTGGTCGCTGGTGTCGCAGACGCCGGAATCCTTTCGCGGCGGCGAGATTTGGACAGTCATTGTTAGCATCCACAACGCACTGGTAGGCTTTGGCTATGGTCTGTTGGTGCTGTTTTTTGCAATGGGCGTATTCCGCTCGGCGGCCAGCTTCCGCGAACTGCAAAGACCGGAATTTGCCCTACGGCATTTTATTCGGTTTCTGCTTGCAAAAGTGGCGGTCGGCTCGTCGCTGGAGCTGATAACCGCGATTTACAAAATCTGCGGCGGTGTGGTAAGTACCGTCATGGGCGGCATTGGTTCTGCAATTTCCACGACGGCAACGCTGCCAGACAAAATTGTGGAGGCCATTGAGGACGTGAGTTTTCTGGAATCCATTCCGCTCTGGTTGGTATCTCTGCTGGGAAGCCTGCTGATTACGGTCCTGTCCTTTGTTCTGATTCTGACCGTCTACGGCCGCTTTTTCAAAATCTTTATCTATACCGCGATTGCGCCGCTTCCGCTGGCGTCATTCGCGGGAGAAGCTACGTCCAGAATCGGTCAGACATTCCTCAAAAGCTATGTCGGGGTGTGCATGGAGGGCGCGGTCATTGTGCTGTCCTGCGTGATCTACTCGGCGTTCCTGTCAGGCGGCAGTACGGCGCTGGACGAATCACTACCCGCCGTCACAATGGTCTGGCAATACATCGGGCAGCTCATGTTCAATATGCTGGTGCTGACAGGTCTTGTCAAAGGCTCTGATCGGCTGGTGCATGAAATGCTCGGTGCATAAAAGAATTGCGTCCCAAATCGGGACGCAATTCTTTCTGACTGTTCAGAGAAATTCCAGTGTCCTGGATTCGCCTGGCTTCAGGTCCTTTGTGTAGTGGTGTATCAGCTCTGCCATGATCTGTTCCTCGCGCTTCTGGCGGATGTAGCGGATTGTCCAGCACAAGACGAAAAACAGCACGCAGGCGACGAAGATCAAAATGCAGGCGGTTTTATGTGCTGCCGCCCAGCGCGGCCAGAAGAGTTTCGTTGCCACAAAGTAGCAACCGAGCGGCAGAAGCCGCAGCTTCCAGAGGATACGGATTGCCATTGGCAGACTCCCCAGCACCAGACCGACGATCAAAAGCTGACGGCCGATTTCCTTGAATAAAATCAGTGTGGAACTCATAGCATTTTCTCCTTTTTGTCAAGTTTTTACCTATAAATATTATCTCATATCCTAAAATTTCTGTCAAATTTTCAACAAATCGGAGGCGATTTTTATAGAAGTCAAAATTCCAAAAGAAATCCGTGCACACCGGGAAACCATCTTTTTCGGTCTGTCCGCGCGGCAGTTTATCTGTGCGGTGTTGGCGGTCAGTCTGGCGGCGGGTATCTATCTCGGTTTGGGCGGCATCATCGGAAAAGAAGCTGCAAGCTGGCTTTGCCTGCTGGCGGCAGCGCCAGTCGCTATCGCAGGATTTTTCCACTACAACGGCATGACGCTTGAACAATTCTTATGGGCGTTTATCAAATCCGAAATCCTGTGTGCAGGCCCGCGCCGCTTTGATTCTGTCAATCTCCATGAAGAACTGTTTTCGGAAGTGGAGGGATTGCGAGAATGATGAAATCTCTGTTGGCTGCGAACCGCAGCGAAAAAGATTCTTTTCGGATTCCCCACAGCGTCCAGCAATCCATTCCCATCCGCCGCATCTATACGGACGGTATCTGGCAGGTCGGGCAGAAGTACAGTAAAACATGGCGGTTTTCGGACATTAACTACGCTGCGTCCTCGCTTGATGACCGGCGCAGTATCTTTCGTTCGTATGGCGCAGTGCTGAACAGTCTGCCAACCGACGCGACCGCGAAAATCACGATCATTAACCGAAGATTAAATCCGGTTGACTTCCAGCGCACGATGCTCATGCCGGAGTGCAGCGACGGCTTGGATTATTACCGCGGCGAGTACAATCAAATCATTCTGGACAAAGCGGCTGAAAGCAACAATCTGGTGCAGGAAAAGTACATCACACTGTCCATCGGCTTACGGAAGATCGAGCAGACACGCGCATATTTCAGGCGCGTCGATACAAACCTGTCCGCCAGCTTTGGACGGCTGGATTCCGGAGCATACGCGATCTCCTGCGCCGACCGGCTGCGGCTCCTGCATGACTTTTTCAGACCGGGCGAAGAAGCGTCTTTCCGGTTTGACCTGTCCGCGAACATCAAGCGCGGCATCGACTTCCGCGACCTGATCTGCCCGGACGGACTGCAATTCCGCGCCGGGTATTTTGAAATGGGCGGCAAATTTGGACGGGTGCTTTTTATGCGCGACTACGCATCTTTTATCAGCGACGAAATGATAAAGGACCTGTCTGACTTCTCCAGAAACCTGCTGCTGTCCATTGACATTCTTCCGATTCCCACCGAAGAAGCTGTGCGTGAGGTACAAAGCCGAATCCTCGGCGTGGAAACGGATATAACCCGCTGGCAGCAAAGGCAGAACCGGCAGAACAATTTCACAGCGACGGTTCCCTATGACTTGGAGCAAATGCGCACCGAATCGAAAGACCTGCTGGAAGATCTGACCGCCCGCGACCAGCGGCTCATGTTCGCGTGTGTAACGCTCGTTCACATCGCGGACAGCTTGGAGCAGCTTGACGCGGACACGCAAACTTTGCAGTCTATCGCGCAGGAAAAGCTCTGCGGATTCTCCGTTCTCCGCTACCAACAAGAAGATGGATTGAACACCGTCTTGCCGTATGGCCTGCGGCGGATTCACGCGCTGCGGACGCTGACCACGGAAAGCTGCGCCGTCCTTATGCCGTTTCGTGCGCAGGAAATTCAAGACCCCGGCGGTTTGTACTACGGGGTCAACGCCATTTCCAAAAACCTGTTGATTTGCGACCGCAAGCGGCTGATCTCGCCCCATGCGTTCTATCTCGGCGTGTCCGGTTCCGGTAAGTCCGTAGCGATGAAAAATACCATCGCAAATGTCGCGTTGTCCACCAACGACGATATTATCATCATCGACGCGGAGCGCGAGTACGCGCCCATTGCGCGGGCATTGGGCGGCGAAGTAATTGAAATCTCTCCAAACAGCCAGCACCATATCAACCCGCTTGATTTGCAGGACGGCTATGAGGACGGCGAAAATCCCATCGCCATGAAATCCGAGCTGATTACAAGCATCTTGGAGCAGCAAATGGGCGCTGGCCTGCTGACCGGCAGCCAAAAATCCATCATTGACCGATGCACGGCAAGCGTCTACCAGAACTATTTCCATGCAAAAGGTGCGCTGCCTATGCCGCTTCTGTCCGACTGGCGCACGGAAGTGTTAAAGCAGCCAGACCCCGAAGCCAGAGAAATTGCGCTGGCGGCAGAGCTTATCACGGAGGGCAGCTTGAATGTCTTTGCGCATCCGACGAACGTGGATATTAACAACCGCATCGTCGTGCTTGATTTGTATGAGATGGGGGAACAACTTCGTCCGACTGCCCTTGTTGTTGCGCTCGAAGCCATTCAAAACCGCGTCATGGAGAACCGCAAGCGCGGCAAATACACTTGGGTATTCCTCGACGAAGTGTACTTGTATTTCAAATACAAATACTCCGGCGAAATCCTTTACCGCGCATGGAAAAGATTCCGCAAATATGGCGCGGCGCTGACGGCGGCAAGCCAGAACGTAGAAGAATGTCTGAAATCCGAAACGGCACGGTTGATGTTTGCAAACTCCGAATTTCTGCTGCTGTTCAATCAGGCGGCAACCGACCGGGCAGAGCTGTCGAAGCTGCTTCACATTTCCGACACCCAGCTCAGCTATATCACGAACGCCGAAGCCGGTCACGGCCTGCTGCGCATGGGCGGCTCCATCGTGCCTTTCGTCAACACCATTCCGAGGGATACCGAACTGTACAAATTGATGACAACGACACCGGGAGAAAACCTGACATGACGATCACGCTCGGAAGTCTGTTTGACGGGATCGGCGTGTTCCCGCTTGCGGCAAGCAGACATGGCATCACTCCGGTCTGGGCGAGTGAGATCATACCGGACGCAATCTCTATTACAAAGCGCCACTTCCCGGAGATGGAGCATCTTGGCGATATAACAAAGCTGGACGGCAGAAAAATTCCTGCCGTCCATGTCATTACGTTTGGCTCTCCCTGTCAAAATTTATCACAAATTGGAAATAGAACCGGCTTAAATGGTGCAAAATCCAGCCTGTTTTATCAGGCAATTCGTATTATTGAGGAAATGAGGGATGCCAGTGGAGGGCTGTATCCAGCTATCGCTGTTTGGGAAAACGTCATTGGAGCTATGCTATCAAGCGATAAACGCGACTATCTTGCCGTACTCAAATCCTTTGCGGGCACCGAGGTTTCAATGCCTGATTCTGGACACTGGGCAGATGCCGGAATGGTGCGAGGGCGACGGTGTGATCTGGCATGGCGTGTCCTGGACGCCCAGTATTGGTCGAAGCCCAAACTCGCGCACCGAGAAAGAATCTTTGTTGTGGCAGATTTTACAGGACAGCGTGCCGCAGAGATATTATTTAACACCCGGTCAATGCACACGGATTCTCGGCTTTGCAGCGCGAGTGGGCTGTCCGCCGCCGAAGATCGTAGAGATGCTTCTTTTGAAGCAGGGCGGCAGATACCCGTTATCCTACCCTTTTACGGATTCAAAATGCGCGGAGCAGCCGCAAACCGAAATCGGCAACAGTTCATCCGGAGCTTTGGAAAGCGGACAGATGTGTTTCCGACTATTCTAGCGTCCGAACAGGCTGCGTTCGCGTATTATTATGAGGACGATCCGCTTGCCGGCTGCATCCGTTACCCGACCGAAGCGGAAAGCGAGCGCCTGATGGGTTTGCCGCCAGACTGGACGAAGTATGGCGCGGATGGCGCAGAAATCCGAAGCTCCAGCCGCTATATGGCGCTCGGCAATTCTATCGCGCTGCCCTGCGCTGAGTATATCATGGAGGGAATCGCAGAAGCATTGCAGAAATAGGTCTCACGGTGAGATGTATTTCTGCAATGCCTGCTTTTACAAAGCCAATTTCAAAATTCAACATTAAATGCGTCTCACCATGAGACGCATTTCGGAGGTGAATACCATTCCAGACATTCGAGAACGAAACGACCGGCCAAGGGACAAGCAGCCAAAACATCAAGTCACATCCACCGTCCAACGCCAGATGGTGCAGAAATTTGTAAAAGAGTTGAGCGACAGCGCGAAGCAGCCTGACCGCTCGGACAGCGCGGAACGCACGGCGACCGAACAGGTGGAAACGACCGTCCGCGAAATCGTCTATGAAGCTGTCCAACTGCCGCGTCGTGCGATCCAGCACCCAGCCCGCAAAGAATCAGCGGATTCTTCTGCGGGTGTGCAGCCGGAGCAGTCCGACCAGCCGCACCATGCGCCGGAATCACCGCGAGAACGAACAGACGCGCCGCGTACCCGGTCAGATGCAACGCCGCCGCAGAGCACATCGATACCCGCAGCGCAGGAACAGGCCCGACGTGCTTATGTTCAGCAAACCGCAAAAACGGCCACGCCAGCGCCGCCGATCACGTCGGAGCAGCCGCAGCATACCACAGTGACCGTGCCATCGGCAGAAAATGCACCGCGTCAGCGCACGGAGGATGTACGCACCCGACCAGACCCGAAGCAACCACAGAGCGCATCGGCACCCACACCGCAGGAGCAGGCCCGTCGCGTCTATGTCCAGCAAGCCGCAAAGGAGGGTGCCCCAGCGCCATCGATCATGCCAGAGCAGCCGCGAGAGCGTCATGTTGTGCGATCCGCGCCGTTGACAGAGAATACGCCACGCCAACGCACGGAGGATGTGCGAACACACTCTGCGCTAAAACAACGCCAAAGTGCGCCAACCGCACAGGAACAAGGCCGTCGCGCCTATGTAAAGCGAGCAAAGAAATCCCGCGCAGAAAAATCGTCTGCGCGGGATAATCTTTATACGGAGCAGGTGGAAATTCGGCTTGCGGACGATATGCCGCAGAGCGCAACGCCGCCGATTCGCGAAAGGCCAACGATTACAGAGCTGCGCGGTGAACCGCGTCCCGAACCGACACCAGAAAATGCGTCGAACGTTCAGCATATCAAGCAGACTGGTACATGGACGCCGCGCGGCACTGAACCTTATAGCCGCGGCATAGAGCAGCCTATTCGTGAGCGGCCAGCGGTCACACCGGCGCACGATTTGCCGTCCGCGCCGCAGGAGCAGGCACGGCAAGCCTTTGTGGAAAAACAAGCGCAGCTCTCTCAAAATCCATCCATCGAATCCATCTATCCATCCGAACCGGCTGACCCAATTCTGCCGCAGCCGCCTGTTTCGGAAGCACCCGCAATTACGCCAGAGCGTCAGCCGCTCACGGCTGGCAGCAAACCGGCCCCACCTGTCCAGCCACCAACACCAGCGCACACCCCACCAGTGGAGCAGCTGCCCGCCATCCGCGAGAAGCCGAAGCCAAACGCCGCACCGAGAGAAAAACCCCGGCGCGACGTTTCTATTCGGACAAGAGATACAGAGCAAATCGCGCCTCCAACGGCGCAGCCAAAAACGTCTGTATCAAAAATTGATACAAAGCGTGCGCGGAAAACAGCTACACAGGATGCACAGCGAAAAATGCTTAAAAAGGGTAACAACCGCGCAGCCAGAGCAGCCGCCGCAGCCGCGAAAAAGCTGACCGAGGCCGCGGCAAAAGCCGTCAAGGAGCTGATAAGCGCCCTTGCCAGTCTGGGCGGCGGCACAGCGCTTTTCATCGTGTTTTCCATCGTCATTGTCGCGGGTGCGTTCCTTGCATCGCCGCTGGGGATTCTGTTTGCCGACGAGCAGCAGGCAGACGACACCGTTCCACTCGCAACGGCTATTGCGGAAATTCAGGGCGAGTATCATGCCGAGCTAGAGCGATTGCAGAACGGTGATTTTGTATCTGTTCAGATCGTCGGGCAGGCCCCGGATTGGCGCGAAGTCGTAGCTGTGTTTGCGTCCAAAACGGCAGGCGCGGAGGACGGCATTGACGTTTTCACGCTTGACGAAGAACGTGTGGAGCTGCTGCGTCAAGTTTTCTGGGATATGTGCGAGATCACGACGGCAACGCAAACCGTTGACGTTCCGGACAGTGATCCGGACGACGATGTGGACGACAGTCACACGGGAATTGCGCTGACCATCACGATCACATCCAAAACCGCTGAACAAATGCGTCTGATATACGTTTTTACAAAATATCAGAATGACGCGCTTGACATTCTGCTCGAAAATCTCAGCAGCCTGAATATTCCAATGGGTTCGCTGACCATTTCGCAGGAGGACGCGATTGCACTGCTTGAAAATCTCCCGGATGATCTTGACCCGGCACGAAAGGCCGTCGTGGAAACGGCAGTACAGCTTGTCGGGCGCGTGTCGTACTTCTGGGGCGGCAAGAGCTTGACCCTCGGCTGGGACGACCGCTGGGGTGTTCCAACGAAGGTCACAGCGGCGGGCAGCGGCTCCACCGGCACGGTACGCCCGTTCGGACTGGATTGCAGCGGTTTCGTCGATTGGACATTCTACAATGCAACGGATGGCAGCTATTATCCGGGGCGCGGCGGCGGTGCAGCGACACAGCACAGCTATTGCACGAATATCTCATGGAGCGATGCGCAGCCGGGCGACTTAGTGTTCTATCCCGATGATTCCCATGTCGGTATCGTCGGCGGTAAGGACGCAGACGGCAATCTCCTGATCGTTCATTGCAGCGGCGGCGCGAACGGTGTTGTTATTACTGGCGCAGCAGGTTTTACAAGCGTGGCAAGACCCGAGTGTTTTTCATAAAAATAAGTGTTGACATAATAGCTCATAACGCTCATTTTTGGGTATGTTGCCGCATCAATGTCTGTGTCCGATGCAAAAATGTGATTATAGACGTTTTGTTTTGGTAGCACAAACAACTACCACAGAAACGGTATAAAGTCTACTGATTTTTTCGCAAGATCGGAATATTTTTTATCCGTTTTCGCGCGCATCGGAAATCCCTATTCTTTGTTTACTGCGGCGCAGTTTTTGCGTTTGGCAATACTCCGTAAAACAGCGCTGAAGTGATATATTCCTCCCCTTGCGCTGCTTTTTATTGCTCACTTTTCAGGTTTTCCAATGAGTCAACTGCTTCACTGTCAGTAAGAACACAAATGTAGATATGGGCCTGTTTTCCAACCAGCATCATCAGCTTTCATATTCATCTGTCCTGCTCATTCGCATCCACAGCATCGACTTGAAGAATCAGCAAAAGTCCACACTTCTCACTCGTCAATGCAGCCCTAAGAAGCGCGACAACGCCTCGCGGGTTTTCTCTCTTGGCTTTGTCATGGGTGGTCGCTCCTTTCTGTTCATAGGCATAGAAAAAGGACAGTCAATTATCTCGGCTGTCCCTTGTGGTATATCCTCTTTTGGTGTCAATTACTTGTCAACGAATACTTCTTCTCCATAGATGATAGACGATACAACTTTTACAATTTCTTCGGCTTCCATTTGTTCTGCGACTATTTCATATTCGATACCGTCATATTCAAATTCTGCTACATACATATCATAATAGCCTGCCGGATCGTGCGTATCTGGGTTATACGGACCATAGGGCATAGGACGATATCCAAAAGTAACTGCCGTTCCGTCGATGTCAGAGGTTATTACTTCGTTTTCTGGCAGAAGGTATAAGCAATCATGTAAAAGGCCAATTTTTGAAACTGTAATAAAAAATCCCTTGTAAGCTGTCACGCCTTCTGTCAACTTCGGGTGTCCATTTTCGTGATAGTCATGGTAGAAGCCGAGCCAAACTGTGTCCTCTACAATATTGCCACTTTTGTCTGCAACAACCTTTGCGGTCCCATTTCCATTGGCTGCGGTTAATCCATCTGGAACATATACCGGTGTTAAATCTTTTCCGTAATAGTCGATTATATCATTTCTGTCCCACCAAATACTGTCATATAATTCCGGGTCACGCCATAGAGGAGCTGCATTTATCAATGTCTCTACTTCATTGAAGGAAATACTTTCCATACTAATATGGATTTCAGGTGTTACAGGCGCTGTATTATCATTGGTAGTGTTAGTAGAATTGTCAGCAATAACTCCGTTAGGATTATCCGGCGGTGTAGCACCTCGCTGGTGGAAATAATCAGGAAGAATCGAAAAAGCGGTAAAAAGCACAATGGTAAGGCAAGCAGCCATAGCACTCCATTTTATCCACCCATGTTTTTTACAATGGTAGTTTGCGGCTTCCTCATAATACTTATCGCCGACTTCACTAATGGCTTCGGAAAACAATTTCGTGGTCATACGAATACCTCTCTTTCAATCAAATATTGCTTCATCTTCTGGCGGATTAGAGTGAGCCGGACGGATACATTTTTTTCGGATATACCTACGCGCTTTGCTATGTCCGCGTAGGTGTCTGCATACGCATAGCGGCGCATGAAGATAACACGCTCTTTTGCGGTCAATGTATCCAAAAATGCCTCGATGATACGGGCTAACTCTTTGGCTTCAATTTCATCTTCCACGGTTTTCTGGTCTGCGATGCAGCCCTCGATTTCCTCTAAGGCAACCGTATAGTGTCCGCTTCGTTTTGCTGCTTCCTTTCTCCAATAGGTTTTGAGGGAAATGTTCCGCACGATTTTCACAATGTAGGACAACAAGGGATTTGGGTGTACCGGGGGAATAGCGTTCCATGCGCCTAAATAAGCGTCGTTTACACATTCCTCCGCGTCCCGTCTGCTGTTCACAATGTTGTACGAAAGGTTGTGACAGATTTTTCCGTATTTCATGTCCAGTTCCCGTATGCCTTGTTCGGAACGCTCAAAAAATAACTCGATAATTTTTTCATCATCGATCATCGCGCCACCTCCTTTCCGGCTTCACTCATATACTACGGTTTTAGCTGCAAACACTAAATGAAAGAGAGAATTTTTTCAAAAAAATTATATCATACTTCGCGTGAGATTGCTCGCGGCAGCTTTCGCCGCTTCACTGGCGGCTCTCCGGCGTTCCTCTCTGTATGGGGCGGTCAGACGGAAAGAGAAACGCCCCTTGCGGATTTCAAACTCCATGCAGCCCGTGTCCGGGTCTGTGTCGGTCTGGCGGCACTGGTCAGGGTACTGTCCGGCGTAGGCGGCAAGCCGCTTCTTTAAGTCGGTGTTGTGGGTGCGGATATGGATTAGCGAGTCTTTCTCGTCAAACCAAATATCGGTGGTCTTTTCCTGCTTCGTAAGCCCTGTT
>ENA-OYZN01000344-OYZN01000344.1-human-gut-metagenome-genome-assembly--contig:-NODE-344-length-23489-cov-4.667577_pt1 | contig 23489 bp, 18 predicted proteins | sample MGYA00243294_ERZ653483 | MGnify/ENA primary metagenome ERZ653483 (study PRJEB26926, sample SAMN06165155) | human gut metagenome | biome: ENVO:00009003; feature: ENVO:2100002; material: ENVO:00002003... | reverse complement strand
TCTACACAAGGCTATTCGTCGGCAGCGTCAGATGTGTATAAGAGACAGGGGTAAAACGAAAGCGTCACATCGTCCAAGATAACCTTGTCGCCGTGAGCTTTGCGCGCTTGATACATCTGATAAATGAATTCAGCCACAAAGATTCCTTTCACGAGGGATGCTGGTGGCCAGCAATGTGCATACTTATTTTCATTATCCTATATTCGATTAATTTCACCAAAGCACATCGCTGATCGAGGCGTCTTGCACGGCAAAAGCAACAGTCAAGATCATTGGAAGCCCAACAGTTGCAAAATTGCAACGATACGGTTTGAGCCATTTTCGGATAATCGTTTGCAACGCAGCATCGCAAACAATACAGCCCTCATCAGGATCACGGTATCATGTGATTCAGGCATCGAAACGAAACGGGGAACAATGAAACTGCAACAGCTTATCTATGCCGTTAAAGTGGCGGAATGCGGAAGCATTACCGAGGCGTCCCGCAAGCTGTTCGTATCCCAGCCGTCCATAACCGCTGCCATCAGCGATCTGGAAAAGGAAATGGATGTGCGCATCTTCGATCGCACCAACAAGGGCGTCACGGTATCGGAGGAAGGCGAAACATTTCTGGGGTATGCGCGGCAGGTACTTGAACAGGCCGACCTGCTGGAATCACGCTACAAGGGCAGGTCGCAGCAAGCTCCACATTTCAGCATCTCATGCCAGCACTATTCCTTCGCGGTAAACGCATTCGTTGACGTTATCCGCGAATTCGACTCAGCAAGCTACGACTTCACCATTCGCGAAGAACAAACGCACGAGATCATCGAAGACGTCGCCCATATGAAAAGCGAACTGGGCATCCTGTACCTTTCCGCGCGAAACCGCGAGGTTATCTGCAGGATGCTCAACGCCAACAGCCTGATATTCGAATCCCTGTTCAAAGCAGAACCACATGTATTCATCTGCTCGGACCATCCTCTGGCGGAACGGAAATCAGTAACGCTTGAAGATATGGCAGATTACCCCTTTCTCTCTTACGAACAGGGAAGCTACAACTCTTTTTATTACTCAGAGGAGCTCACCTCCACGCTCGACCGCAGCAAGAACATCCGAGTCCGCGACCGCGCCACCTTGTTCAACCTGCTCATAGGACTAAACGGTTACACCGTTTGCTCGGGCGTTATCTCCGCCGAGCTGAATGGACCTTCCATCATATCGGTGCCGCTCGAAATCGATGAGCACATGGAAATTGGAGTTATATACCGCAAGGGAACGCAACGAACCCGTTACGGTTCCGTCTATCTCGAAGCCCTGAAGCGTCATATTCCACAATAGGAAACGCCTATTGCCATTGCTATATTATTGGTATTTCACAATCGCAAACTCTCCCGCCATACTTTGTTTCGTTACATCAGATCAAACGAACAAGGAAACCAACATGGCTATTACTTTTGGAGAAAACGCACCGTTTCGTTGCGATATAGTTGGCAGCTTCCTGCGGCCCGATGTGCTGAAGCAAGCACGTGCTGATTTTGAGGCGGGTGCCATCGATGCCAATCAACTCAAGACCGTCGAAGACATTGCGATCCGAGATTTGGTGGCAAAGCAAAAAGCCGCTGGATTGAAGGTAATCACTGATGGCGAATTCCGTCGCAGCTATTGGCACCTCGACTTCATGTGGGGCCTCCAGGGCATCGAGCGCCGCGCTAGCCGCGAGGGCTATCAATTTCACGACGAGGAGACCACGGCCGACACCGCAGTGGTAACTGGCCCTGTCAGCGGCGAAAACCACCCCTTCGTTGAGCACTTCAAATTCGTCAATGCCCTTTCCGACGAAAACCACGTCGCTCGTCAGACCATACCCGCCCCCATCCAAACCTTCGCAGAAGTAACGCTCGATAGGTGCGACGGACAGACCGAAATCCTGCGCGCCGTCTATCCCACCGATGAAGCACTCGCTGATGCTATAGCAGCAGCATATCGCCAGGTAATTGCCGACTTATACAAAGCGGGATGCCGCAACATCCAGTTCGACGACTGCACCTGGGGCATGTACTGCGACACCACCTTCGCAGCGCAAATCGGCCTGAAGCCCGATGACATCCAGAAGATTTGCGAGCTTGGCGTGCGCCTGAACAACGCAGCCATCGAAGATCAACCTGACGATCTGGCAATTAACACCCATGTATGTCGCGGCAATTACCATTCTACCTATGCCTTCGAAGGCAGCTACGACCCCATCGCGCCGTATCTGTTCGCTAAGGAAAACGCCCGTGCATTTTATCTGGAATTCGATACGCCGCGTGCTGGCGGATTCGAATCTTTAGCGCATATCGCCGATGGCAAATACGTTGTGCTCGGCCTGGTCACTTCAAAGCAGCCAGGCCTTGAGGACAAAGAAACGGTAAAGGCCCGCATCGCAGAAGCATCGAAGTACGTTCCACTCGACCACCTCTGCCTTTCCCCACAGTGCGGCTTTGCCAGCTGCGAAATCGGCAATAAGCTCACCGAAGAAGAGCAATGGGCTAAAATCGCCCTGGTGCAGGAAATCGCCAAGGAAGTTTGGGGCTAGCCGCTCTCTTATACCGCAGCAACAGAAAGGGCTGGCATCCATCGGGTGCCAGCCCTTTCTTCGAAATAGCGGGGATTAATCCCGTTATCTTACGACCTTACTTGAAGTACTCTACGCCGCCTTCGAACAGAGGCTGGTATAGATTGCCAGGAACGTTCTTGTACAGGCCGTTGCCGGAACGCTCGGTATGACCCATCTTGCCCAGAACGCGACCATCGGGGCTGGTGATACCTTCGATTGCCAAGATGGAACCGTTGGGATTAACCGAAAGATCCATCGAAGGGTTACCCGCCTCATCAACATACTGCGTTGCAATCTGGCCTGCCGCAGCAAGCTGAGCAACCGTTTCAGGGCTTGCCACGAAACGGCCCTCGCCGTGGCTGATGGCAACCGTGTGGATATCGCCCACGGTGCAGTGAGAAAGCCAAGGAGAAAGACTCGAAGCAATGCGCGTGCGAACCAGGCCACTCTGATGGCGACCGATGGTGTTAAACGTAAGCGTGGGAGCCTCGGGCGTTGCAGGAACGATATCGCCATAGGGAACCAAGCCCAACTTGATAAGCGCCTGGAAGCCATTGCAAATACCCAGCATCAGACCATCGCGCTTCTGAAGCAGCTCACGTACCGCTTCAGTAACGGCGGGCGCACGGAAGAAAGCCGTGATGAACTTCGCTGAACCGTCGGGCTCGTCACCGCCGGAGAAACCGCCGGGAAGCATAACGATTTGGCTGTTGTTGATAGCCTTCACCAACGCATCGGTGCTTTCGGCAACCGCTGCTGGCGTAAGGTTGTTGATCACCAGGACCTCAGGTTCGGCACCAGCGCGCTTAAAGGCGTGAGCGGTATCGTATTCGCAGTTGGTGCCAGGGAATACCGGGATGACAACGCGCGGCTTCGCGAACGATTCGCCGCAAACCAAAGGAAGCTTTTCCGACCAGCTAACCTGCTCAACCTTTTCGCCTTTGCCGCGATACGGGAATACGGACTCGATGCCGCCCTCCCAAGCTTCCTGCAGCTTCGCCATGTTGATAACCTCACCGCATGCCGCAAACTCGTAGGCTTCGGTGGTGCAGCCAAGTTCGGAAACGGTTACCAGATCGGTATTGGCGGGAATCTCAGCATCGTCAGTGAGCTCGACAATGAAGCCGCCATAAGCCAGGCTGAACAGATCGTCTGCCTCAACTTCATCGGAAAGCTTTACACCTGTGCCATTGCCAACGCTCATCTTGAACAGAGCCTCGGCAGCGCAGCCGTAACCCAACGTTGCCGCAGCGGAAACCTTGCCTTCACCGATAAGCGTTTCAACCAAGCTGAATGCGGCATTCATGCCGTCCGCTTCGGGGACCAGGGAATCCATATCGTAGAATGCAGGCGCAATGCTGATGATGCGCGATCCAGCACGTTTGAACTCAGGGGAAACCACGCGGTCGATAAAGCCAGTGGAAACCGCAAAGCTGATGAGCGTAGGAGGAACGTGAATTTCGGTATCGCCCTCTTCGAAGCTGCCCGACATGGAGTCTTTGCCGCCGATGGCACCAATGCCCAAATCAACCTGAGCCATCAAAGCGCCCAGAACGGAAGCGGTAGGCTTGCCCCAACGCTCGGGGTTGTCACGCAGACGCTCGAAGTACTCCTGCAAGGAAAGATAGGCCGATTCACGAGTGAAGCCCGTAGCAACCAGACGCGCCACGCTTTCCACAACGGCAAGATAGGCACCCTTGAACTGGTTCTTCTCGGAAAGATACGGATTGAAGCCCCAAGCCATAGCGCTTGCTGTGGTGGTTTTGCCATCGACGGGGAACTTGGCAACCATAGCCTGCGAAGGCGTGAGTTGACGCTTGCCGCCGAAGGGCATAAGCACGGTAGCCGCACCGATGGTGGAGTCGAAACGCTCACCCAAACCCTTGTTCGAGCAGATGTTCTGGTCGGTAACCAGCGAAGTCATGCGCTCTTCAAGCGTGGAACCTTCCCATGCAGGAGCATACGACTCGCCCGCCTGAACGTGAACGTCCTGATACTTCGGAGCACCGTTGGTATCGAGGAAAGCACGGCTGATGTCGACGATAGCCTCGCCGTTCCATTCCATGCGCAAGCGCTTTTCTTCGGTTACCGTAGCGACAACTGTTGCCTCAAGGTTTTCCTCGTGCGCATAGCCGATGAATTCTTCGACATCTTCTGCGGCAAGAGCGCACGACATGCGCTCCTGGCTTTCGGAGATTGCAAGCTCGGTGCCATCCAAGCCTTCGTACTTCTTAGGAACAGCGTTCAGATTGATGAGCAGGCCATCGCACAGCTCGCCGATGGAAACAGATACGCCACCAGCGCCGAAGTCGTTGCATCGTTTGATAAGACGGCATGCCTCGCCGCGACGGAACAAGCGCTGAATCTTGCGCTCTACCGGGGCGTTGCCCTTCTGCACTTCTGCACCGGACTTTTCCACGCTTTCAACGTTCTGCGTTTTGGAGGAGCCGGTTGCGCCACCGATGCCGTCGCGACCAGTGCGACCGCCCAGCAGAACAATCTTGTCGCCCGGAGCGGGCTCTTCGCGGCGAACGTGGTCAGCAGGTGTTGCGCCCACTACCGCGCCCACTTCCATGCGCTTGGCAACATAGCCCGGATGGTACAGCTCGTGAACCTGGCCGGTAGCAAGACCAATCTGGTTGCCGTAAGAAGAATAGCCGGCAGCAGCGGTGGTGACCAACTTACGCTGGGGGAGCTTGCCTTCGAGCGTTTCAGAAACAGGAGCGGTCGGATCGCCTGCACCGGTTACGCGCATCGCCTGATAAACATAGCTGCGGCCCGAAAGAGGGTCGCGGATAGCGCCACCTACACACGTTGCCGCGCCACCGAAGGGCTCGATTTCCGTGGGGTGGTTGTGGGTTTCGTTCTTGAACAGGAACAGCCAATCCTGTTCTTCGCCGTCAACGTCGACCTTGCACTTTACCGTGCAGGCATTAACTTCATCGGACTCGTCGAGCCCCTGAAGGCCGCCATGCGCACGCAGGTACTTGGCGCCAATGGTGCCCATATCCATCAGGCATATCGGCTTATGCTCGCGACCCAGCTCGGAGCGCATAGCAAGATATTTCTGGAATGCGAGCTGCACCGTTTCGTCATCGATCTTGACGTCGGTAAGCTCGGTGCCGAACGTGGTGTGACGGCAATGATCGGACCAGTACGTATCAACAACGCGAACCTCGGTGATAGTGGGGTTGCGCCCGATTTCCTTGAAGTGAGCCTGGAAGAATTCGATATCCGCCTGGTCCATGGCAAGACCGCGCTCTTCGCGGAACTGGGCAAGACCCGCGTTATCGAGTTCGGTGAAGCCCTCGATAACCTCTACCGGCTCGGGTTCGGGCACCTGCATCTCAAGCGTTTCGCGTGCCTCGAGCGCAGCTTCGCGCGCTTCAACTGGGTTGATAACGTAATGCTTGATGGCGGCAACGTCCGCCTCGGAAAGTTCGCCCTCAAGCACATACACTTTGGTGCTGCGAACTGCGGGGCGTTCACCCTGGCTGATGAGCTGAATGCATTCGCTCGCAGAATCAGCGCGCTGGTCAAACTGACCGGGAAGGAACTCGATGGCAAAAACCGTCTGGCCCGCAGGGCTTTCGCCCTTCAGGGCAGCCTCGACCTCAGGGCAGCTTTCACAAGACGTATCTACCTGGGGCTCACTGAATACCACGGGGATGCACTGCTTGAACAGTTCATCGGAAATGCCCTCGACATCGTAGCGATTAACGAGGCGCAGACCCGTAAGCGCCTTCACGCCCAAGATCGTCTGCAGCTCGTGCAAGAGCTGCCCCGCCTCGACATCGAAACCGGGCTTTTTCTCAACATAAATGCGAGAAACCATGAATCCTACCCTTCTTTAGTATGCTGGGTGCCTTTTCCTGCTTGTTTTGAACGCAAATGCACTTCAAAGCTCTTTTGAAATAGTTCTTATCATCATACCGCAGTACAGATGGCGCTGCGATGGAATGAGGGTAAGAGCGCCCACGGATACGGCAAGCGAAAAAGCCCGAGACCAGGAGGAGGGCAAAACGCCAGCATGCCGCCCAGCAAATGGACTTGCCCTCGCGAACGGATGCCAGCAACCGCAAACACTTCTTATACCGTCCCGCAGCGCCGCTCCAGACGCCGACTCGCAGGGTCTCCAAAGCCACTAATGGAGTCACGCCAGGCCCGCTCCATTCACGGCGTCGCGTTGTCCAAGGCATCCAGCCGCCCACGTTGCGCCACCAGGAGCATCCCCACACCGCGCTGCCGAGCCTGCCCCGCCCACAACGCTGCCCAAAGTCATCAACAAAGGCGCCGCGCCCAGGCCACCCCGCCCATGGCACCAGCATGAGGCCGATCCGGGTGCCCAAAAAACAGAAATACGCCCAAAATTGCAACTTTTTTGCGATTGCGGATTGCCGCAGGCGTCAAAACGTGGATTGAAGCCCGGAAAAACGGCAAATCGGACGCACAGCGGCCCATTTCCGCCTCGCGGAGGACGGAAAGGAGTCCTCAATCGCAAAAAAGTTGCACAGAAGTCGGATTTTTGTTTTTGCGAAACGGATCGTCGTAACGGAGCAGTTCTTGCGAAAGACACGTGTGCCTTCAATGCCAATCAGGCCGAGCAGCAGCACGGAACTACAACGCATCGACCATACAAGCACTCATGCCCTCACCCTTGGCAAAGATCCCGCGCTAGCTCGACTGAAAAATGCAACATCTGAAGAGAAACGATGGGCAAAATAAGCCAAATAGCAGGAAATTATTGAAAGCATCCAGTTTGCAATCATTTGAAGGGCACACGTGGGGTAGCATTGTTAACAATTGGTCAAATACGACCCTCGACTGTTACAAAAATACAATGTTGAATTGCGATCATACAAGGAAATATAAGGAACGTAATGGCGCTTTCTTTTGTTGATTTCATCTCTCAGGCCATGGCTCAACCCAGCCTCTTCGTCATTTTGATTCTAGTAATCGGCGTTACCGCCGTATCGGGCGCTACTGATGCGCCAAACGCTATTGCCACCGTTGTTTCCACTCGTTGCTTAAAGCCCAGCGTTGCCATCGGTCTGGCAGCGGTATTCAATTTCGTGGGCCTTGTAGGAATGACCTACATTTCAACCGCCGTAGCTAAAACGATGTTCGGGATGGTCGACTTCTCAGGCAATACCGATGCGGCCCTCTATGCTCTGATGGCGGCCATGATTGGCGCCATTTTATGGGGTATCTTCTGTTGGTTCTTCGGCATTCCCTGCTCAAAATCGCACAGCCTTATCGCTGGCGTAACGGGCGGCGCTATTGCCCTGAACGGCCTTGCAGGCGTGGTTCCCGCAGAATGGGCCAAGGTTATTTATGGCATGGTATTTTCGCTGGTAGCGGGCTTCTTTCTTGGCTGGCTGTTCGTCAAGGTCATTGAAAAGGCCTGCACGCATGTAAACCGCCAAGCAGCAAACCATGCTTTTACCGGCATCCAAGACGTATGCGCTGTGGCTCTCTCGTTTTTACATGGCGCTCAGGACGGCCAGAAGTTCATGTCCATCGCCATGCTGGGCGTTGCCCTTTCCTTCGGCAACCCGACCCCCGATTCCAACGGGTTTCCCATGTGGCTCATGATCATCTGCTCGCTCGCCATTTCACTTGGCACCATCGTGGGCGGCAAGCGCATCATCAAATCGGTTGGCATGGACATGGTCAAGCTCGAGAAGTACCAAGGCGTAGCCGCCAACTTCTCCACCACCTTCACGCTACTGTTCGCCAGTCTTACTGGCATGCCCGTTTCCACCGGCCACTGCAACACCTCGGCAATCATGGGCGTCGGTGCCAGCAAATCATTCAAACGCGTTAACTGGGGAATTGCCCGCAACATGGTTCTTGCGTGGGTGCTTACTTTCCCCGCCTGCGGCCTTATCGGCTTCCTTCTTGCCCACCTGTTCATGATGTTCGCATAGGGCGCCAAGAGGCACATTGCCCCAAGGCGCACCCGCACGCTGCTGTGACGGATTCCGCCTTCGCCTATAATCAGGCGCATGGAACAAGCTCTTTTCGACATACTTGACGCGCTCAAGGCAAAGGAGCGCCTTGACGAGCGCGAACTCACAAAGATAATCAACCGCCACAACAAACGCATCCTTGAAACGAGACACTTCGGCAACTGCGATAAACCGAACGGCAGCGGGAACACACAAAACCATCCACCCGCACCCTCGGAGCCGGCGAAGGCACGCCCTCTCTCGAAGCGCCAACTCATGGCCTTCTATCTTGATGTGCAGAAGAACCAGCCCGAGCGTTGGAGCAGTTGGGGCTTGAGCGATGAGCAGCAGCGCCGCCTTGTCCGCACTCTGCAGATGAAACCCCGCCGCACCGCTTCAGGCGTTGCTACCATCACCGTGCTCACCAAGCCGTGGAAGTGCTCCAGCAACTGCTTGTACTGCCCCAACGACTTGCGCATGCCCAAAAGCTACTTGGCAGACGAGCCTGCATGCCAACGCGCCGAACGCACCTTCTTCGATCCCTACCTGCAGGTTGCCGCGCGCCTTAAAGCCCTCACCGAAATGGGGCACATCACCGACAAAGTCGAACTCATCGTTTTGGGCGGCACCTGGAGTGACTACCCGGAAAGCTACCAGATCTGGTTCATCCGTGAACTGTTCCGCGCATTGAACGATGGCTCCCAGGCGATCGGGAACCTCCCTGCGCGCAAGCATGCCTACGAATCGGCAGGGATCTCTTGCGACCCGGAACTCCTTAAGGCATTCGTTGCCGAAGAGCAGCGTCGTATCGACAACCGAGAAACAACGTACAACCAGGCATTCGACCGTCTCTACGGCAAAAACGCTGCGTGGGCGTCGGTATCCCAATGGCAAAAGGCAACGTGGGAAGAGCTCGAAGCCGAGCAGGATGCCAATGTCGACGGGCAGCACCGCGTAGTAGGCCTGGTAATAGAAACACGGCCTGAGCGCATAACGCCCACTCATTTGGCCGCACTGCGTCGCATGGGCTGCACCAAAGTCCAAATGGGCATCCAAAGCCTGGACGAAAAAGTGCGCACGCTCAACGACCGCCATACCTCCACGCAGCAAATCCAACGAGCATTCGAGTTGCTGCGCTTGTTCGGCTTCAAAACCCACGTGCATGCCATGGTGAATTTGCTGGGCGCCACACCGGAATCGGATAAAGCAGACTACCTGCACCTTTGCAACGATGCCGCTTTTCAGCCCGATGAGGTGAAGCTCTATCCATGTGTCCTCGTAGAGGGAACCGGACTCTGCGAACGCTTCGACGATCACGCCTGGCAGCCTTACTCTGAACCCAGCCTAGTAGACGTATTGGTCTCCGATACCTGCGCAACACCTGCGTTTACACGCATTTCCCGCATGATTCGAGATATATCGGCACCCGACATCAAGGCGGGCAATAAAAAGGTGAACCTGCGCCAGCTGGTTGAGCAACGAATCGATTCTGAGGGCCTTGCCACGGCTGAAATCCGCCATCGCGAAGTAAGCCTTGCCAACGTTGCCGCTGAAGACCTTTCGCTTGAAGTGGTTGAGTACGAAACCACCGCCACCAGCGAACGCTTCCTTCAATGGGTAACGTCACAGGGGAAGATCGCGGGTTTCTTGCGTCTTTCGCTGCCTCACGCCAATGCGATAGCCCAGCTGAACGAAGAGTACGAAGCGGCAACATCTAAGACAGCGGAACAAAGACACACCCTCCCCTTCCCACTCCAGGCGGGAGAAGCGATGATTCGCGAGGTGCACGTTTATGGTCGCGTGGAAAAGCTGCAGCACGCTGGCATCAACAACGCCCAGCATCGTGGCCTGGGCACCCAGCTGGTAAACCGTGCTTGCGAGCTTGCCTCGCGGGCGGGATACCAACGCATCAACGTTATCAGCGCCGTGGGGACGCGTGGGTATTACCGAAAACTCGGTTTCTATGACAATGGGCTGTACCAGCAACGCATGCTGCAACCAATGTCGTAGTATTGCTTGCGAAAAGGTAAACACTTGGCAGTCTCTTCCGTCAAGCGCCACGGCCTCACAGCCGAACACGAACAGTTCAATGTACGGAAAAGCTGCCGAGCATACACAAGGAGCACGCAATGACAACGTATTCTTCCCGCGAAGAAATAGACGAGCAGTATCGCTGGGATCTTTCCAGCATCTTCGAAAGCGACGAAGCCTTTTTGGCTGCGCTTGAAGAAGCAAAGAAACTTCCTCCCCGGTTCGCATCATTCCAAGGGAAGATCAGCGCTTCGGCAGCCGAGCTGCTTGCTTATCTAAAGCTCGACGATGAAGCAGGATTGATCCTCACCAAGCTGGCGAACTACGCCGAACGAAAAAGCGACGAAGACACGCGCGAATCGCGCTACCAAGACTACTCAAGCCAGGTTATGACGCTCTGGGTTTCGCTCTCCAGCGCTTCCTCCTGGTTTACCTCAGAGCTGCTTAGCTTAAGCGAGCAGGAAATGGAAGGGTTCTACTCACAGGAACCGGAACTGGAACTGTACCGCCGCTGCTTGGATGTCATCTTCAGCAGGCGCGAGCACGTACTCTCCCCCGCCGAAGAAAAGCTCTTGGCTGCCGCAGGAGACATAGCCAACCAGCCCGACAACATCTTTTCCCTGCTCAACGACGCCGACCTCACCTTCCCCGATGCGCACGATGCCAAAGGCGCTGCGCATCCGGTAACCCACGGCAGCTACATCCCCCTTATGATGTCAGCCGACCGAACGCTGCGTGAATCCGCCTATGAATCGCTCTATTCCAGCTACCGCCAATTCCGCAACACCTTCGCTGCAACACTAGGCGCCCAGAACAAGCAGCTGAAGTTCTTTGCAGAAGCTCGTCGTTACGAATCGGCCCTGGAAGCAGCGCTTTCTGCCAACGAAGTGCCGACCCAGGTGTACACGAATCTCATTGAAACCGTGCACAACAATATGGACGCCATGTGCAAATACGTGGCCTTGCGCAAGGAACTTCTAGACGTAGACGAGCTGCGTTTCTCCGACTTGTACGTACCCATCGTCGATGATGTGGAGCTCACCTTCACTTACGAAGAAGCCTGCGACATCATCTTAGAAGCGCTGCGCCCCATGGGTGAAAACTACCTGGCCTTGGTGCGCCGCGGCCTTTCTGAGCGTTGGATTGACGTATACGAAACGCCGGGTAAACGTAGTGGCGCCTACTCTGCCGGCGGCTACGGCATGCACCCAGTGATCCTGCTCAACTTCCAGGGCAAACTCGATGATGTGTTCACGCTGATCCATGAGATGGGCCATTCCATCCACACGTATCTCTCTTGCGCCAACCAACCCGTGTGCTATTCCGACTACGTCATATTCGTCGCCGAAGTAGCGTCTACCTGCAACGAAGCTCTGCTTACGCGCTACCTCCTCGACCACGCGAAAAACGAGCGTGAACGCGCCTACTTCCTAAACCACTTCTTGGAGCAGTTCCGCGCAACGCTGTACCGCCAAACCATGTTCGCTGAATTCGAGCTGAAAGTGGCTGAGCTCACCGCACAGGGCGCCGGTATCACCGCCGATGCGCTCTGCGGCATCTATAAGGAACTGAACGCGCAGTACTTCGGCGACGGCATTGCGCTCGACGAGAACATCGCCCTCGAATGGGCGCGCATCCCGCACTTCTATTACCGCTTCTACGTATACCAATACGCCACGGGCTTTGCGGCCGCCATTGCGCTCTCTCAGCGTATTTTGGACCTGGGAGAACAAGGCCGCGAAGACTACTTGGGCTTCCTGAAAGGCGGCAGCTCCAAACCCCCAATCGACCTTCTGCGTGGCGCTGGCGTTGACATGCTCAGCCCCGAACCCGTCGAAGACGCTCTGAAGCTCTTCGATGAAATGGTCGACGAAATGGCAGAAGCCTGCCGCAAACTCAAAGCTGAAAAGCACTAGCAAAACGCGTTTGCCAAACACCACAAAGGGCCTTAGGGAAATTCCCCTAAGGCCCTTTGTTTCTCCTGACCCCGAGCTTATTGGGCCAGGCTTATCTAAAGCAACAAGATCGCTGCTTTACTCCGACACTTATACAATTCCTGCTCGTTTGCGTACATCGGAAGTGGATTCCGGTTCATATGCTGGAGTTCCCTGAACCTTGCGCAGCAGCACATAGAGCTGCATTTTCTCGCCTTCAGTAAGATCACCAAACAATTCTTCGGCGCGCTTTTCCAGGGCCTCTTCTTGCTCGGAGAACATCTGCTTGCCCGATTCGGTAAGTATAACCACGTCGTTGTCTTTCCCATCGACAGTGTCAACAACGCGTTTTACCAGGCCCTCTTTTTCCATGCCGTCAAGCAATTCGGGAAAAGCCACGTACTCGCTATCGCGGCGCAAGGTTTCGTAGCTCATCATTTCCCAAATGCCCAACTGGCGAATAACAAACACTTTGCCCAAGTCGAATGCGCGCTTGTCAAAAGCAGCCTCAGAAAGGACGCGCTGCTCAAGAGGCAGGGTGCGAAGCCCTCGCTCCATAATGGCACGTAGGTATTGAGCATCGCGTTTACCGGGCCTTTCGCAATCGGAAACCGAGGCGCCTTCCTTTGCATTCGCGCTGGTAATTACAACGGTTTTGGCAAATCGGAGCATTTGCCCCATGAGTTTCTTGTCAACAGTGCTCACAGTTATTCCCCCTTGGCGATAGACGGACAAGCTTTGCTCGCTCGCATTCGGTCACCAACCTTATAGCCATCAGTATGACGCTCTCCCAGCGCGCTTCAGCAAAGCCAGACGGTACGGTTACCCGCATGAAAGCATCCCGTTGTTCAAACCCTCAAAAACCCAACACTTTATTGAATTCGTCTAACGGCGTTCAAGAAGAGAGTCGATCGCGGACACAATGCGTTGCCTAAGCCAAACAGGTCAGTCGTCCCAGCAACCAACCGCCTACCTCGGTCTGCTCCTAACGCAAAATAGACCCAGAATGAATCTTCATTCTGGGTCCAACATCAGGGGCTCAATTCAGGCAGGGTCGCCTTTTCTATAAGAACGTAACCCTCTGGCTTTTATCCATGTAATGGGGGTGGTTCTTCACGAAGCGCCAGCGGCAGACACGGGTGATAACAAGGGCCAACACCGCAACCACCAGGAACGAAACCGTAAGCTCCAATACTGGCTGATTGCCTTCGAAGAACGCATACGCAGTGGCCAAAAGGAAGAAAATCGAAAGAATCGAATTGAACACGGTGAAAAACTTGATGAGCACTTCCTTTGCGCGCTCAGGCGAACGAGCCCACGACACCACAAAATAGATAACCAGAGCTAGAATGACCAGCGCTATGACAAGCGGTAACGACTGAAGAAGTCGGGCAACAAGAGCCATGGGGCGTTCCTTTCCTTAGAACTACCATCATACCCTTTTCCGCATGTCGCAAGCGCCGACGTAGGGGAAATGAAAGCCGCAAAAGCCTAATCAGATAATATAGGCGAGCCGGAGCAGCAATTACGCCTGTGATGCCTGGTGTCCATTAATTGCCAGAACCAGCAGAGGGGGAACCGCTGCCAGAAGAGCCAGAAGACGAACCCGAACCAGAAGAGCCGTTTCCAGAAGAAGACCCCGAATTGCCACTGCCCGACGAACCAGAACCTGGCTTCGATGAAGATCCGACATTCTCCGAACTGCTGTCAGAAGACGACGATCCGCCATTTGATGAGGCAGAGGAGTCCGAAGATCCCGAGCCAGAACCGCTGCCACTAGCCGAAGTGGAGGAGTTAGATGAATCGGCACTCGAGGATTTCCCCGACTGAGACGAGCCTTCATTCGACTTAGAGGACATCGATTCATTGGCAGCTGTTTCCTTCGTAGCGCCGTTGCTAGCCGAAGAGCCTTGTTTTGCCTGAGATGCTTCACTTGCCGTGAATATGGGCTCCGTCTTTTCACCAATACCCTGACCATCGGTGAATACATGGATAAGCCCTGCCGAAACCACAATGGCAATCAGCGCGGAAACAATAGAAACAATGATCACACTCCGCTGAACGCGAGCCTTGCGACGACGACGCACATGCGCACGTTGCAGCGCAGGATCTACCGTCTTATCCGATGAAGCGTGGGCTTGGTAACGGATATCATCGGCGCCCATAACCTTCGTTGCGCTTGCGGCAACCTTCCCCGAATCGATAACGCGGGTTTCGCTCGATGAAACAGGCTCCATCAAACGCGTTTCGTTGGGATCCGCCTGATTTGCCGATGACCCATCTGGCGCAACATCGCGAATCTTGTCAGCAGAAGCGGATAGCATCTTCTTATACACCTGAGAGGAAACGGCAGAAACGATCGAGCCAACCGCCGCACCAATCAATGAGCCGGCAACACCGATAACGGAAGACAGCAAAAATACCGTTGCAGCCGCTAGGGCACCAGCAATCACCTGAGCAATCGAAAGATCTTCGAACAGTACCGCCAGTTTGCCCTTCTTAGCACCATCGCCACTTTGCTGAACCAAATTCGCCATCGATGCGTTTCCTTTCTCTCGGCTTTCCAACCTAGCAGCCTGAATGCAGAGTGCCACCCCTTCCACGCGCTCTTCACTCATTCTTGACCAAGCCGTCACCGTTTCATCGCTCGATAACCACGGCAAATCCATGCCTGCTCCTTCAAGGCGCTCCGAGTCGATGCAGCGAAAACGGACCAGCTTTCGCAGTCAAGCGTTCTGGCAGTGGCAATCCCCGGTTATGGGAGCGCCGTAATAACCCGACCTCTCCCAACAAAAACGGACCTGAAGGCCAAGCTTCGGGTCCGTTTGAGCGGATTGGGGGGGTGGTATTTGTTGAATGGTCAGCAACTATGCGCGAATAGCCTCCACCATCTTACGGGCAAATTCGCCAACCGCAGAAACGGCATTTTCGCCTTCCGCAGCAATGATCTTCACGATAGCGGAACCAACAATGGCACCATCGCTCTTTGCTGCCATGGCTGCCGCTTGCTCGGGATTGGAGATGCCGAACCCGATGGCGATGGGGGTATCGGTAACTGCGCGAATGCGCGCCACGATGGAATCCAGATCGGTAGTGATGCTCGAACGGGTACCAGTAACGCCCAACGAGCTTACGCAGTAAATGAAACCTTCCGCTTCACGCGCAATGGTATCGATGCGTTCCTCAGACGTGGGCGCAATCATGCTGATAAGGTCTATACCATGCTTGCGGCACGGACCCGCAAACTCTTCCTTTTCTTCAAAGGAAACATCGGGAAGGATAAGGCCATCCACACCTGCCTCAGCTGCGCGAACACAAAACTTTTCGATGCCGTAATGGAACACCACGTTTGCATAGGTCATGAACACAAAAGGCGTATCGACGGTTTTGCGCAGATCGGCAACCATATCAAACACCTTATCGGTGGTGGTTCCTGCCCCAAGCGCACGCATATTGGCTGATTGGATTACCGGCCCTTCTGCCGTAGGGTCCGAAAACGGAATGCCCAGCTCGATAACGGCAGCACCTGCCTGCGCAAGCTCAGCAACAATCTTCTTGGTGGTTTCCAGGCTTGGATCGCCGCAGGTTACAAAAGGAATAAAGGCTTTACCATCCTGAAAAGCGGCTTTGATACGGGGATTACTCATTGATATCTTCTCCTCGGTAACGAGCGATAGCGGCACAGTCCTTGTCGCCGCGGCCAGAAAGCGTGACCACCATGATTTGATCTTTGTTCATCTTCGGCGCGATCTTGCAGGCATAAGCCACCGCATGCGCACTTTCGATAGCGGGGATAATGCCTTCCAAGCGGCTCAAATACTCGAAGGCGTCCACCGCTTCGTCGTCGGTGACAGGCACATACTGAGCACGGCCGGTATCGTGTAACCATGCATGCTCAGGCCCGATTCCGGGGTAATCAAGCCCAGCGCTGATGGAGTACACTGGCGCGATTTGACCATACTCGTCCTGGCAGAAATACGATTTCATACCATGGAATACGCCAAGGCTGCCCGTGTTAATGGTTGCCGCCGTTTCGAAGGTGTCGATACCGCGACCAGCCGCCTCGCATCCAATTAGCTGGACTTCAGGATGCTCGATGAAATGATAGAAGGTGCCCATAGCGTTTGAACCGCCGCCCACACAAGCAAGAACGCAATCGGGCAAGCGCCCTTCCTTTTCCATGCATTGATCGATGATCTCTTGCGAGATTACCGCCTGAAAATCGCGCACAATGGTGGGGAAAGGATGAGGACCCATGGTGGAGCCAAGCACATAGTGCGTGTCGGCAATGCGGTTGGTCCATTCGCGCATGGTTTCCGACACGGCATCTTTCAGCGTTGCCGTCCCTGTTTCCACGGCATGCACCTTAGCACCCAGCAAGCGCATCTTGTATACGTTGAGGGCTTGGCGTTCGGTATCTTCCTTGCCCATGAACACTTCGCATTCCATGTCCATCAGCGCCGCCGCCGTAGCCGTGGCAACACCGTGCTGACCTGCGCCCGTTTCAGCAATAACGCGCGTTTTACCCATCTTCTTGGCAAGCAAAACCTGCCCGAGCACGTTATTGATCTTATGCGCACCGGTGTGGTTCAAGTCTTCACGCTTCAGGTAGATCTTTGCGCCACCCAACGCCTTGGTCAGACGCTCGGCATAGTACAGAAGCGAAGGACGATTGGCGTATTCGTTCAGAAGCTTGTTCAGCTCCGTCTTGAATTCTGGATCATCTTTGTAGCGATCGTAAGCTTCCTCGAGCTCGATAACGGCATTCATCAGCGTTTCAGGCATGTACTGCCCACCATGGATGCCGAATCTTCCCTTCGTCATAATGTATCCTTTCATGAATCAGACATTTTGCCTGATGGTTCTACTTAAATGGATAAGCCGCTGATTTATCAGCACGCTAGAACCGTCCACGCTGATCAAGGCGTTGAACGCTGAAGGGCCCCCTGAACACCATTCCTGATAGATTTGCGATAGCAAATCTTCAATTAGATACATGAAGCAGTGCAGCGCATGCAGGTTTTGAATCGCAGATTCAAAACCAAACAGCGGAACGGGGGCCTTGAAGCGATCAGCGTCTTGATCAGCGCCGGAAGGACTACAACCGCCATCGACAGACTTCGTCAACAGCTGCTGCAATTTTTGCGGGATCCTTCACCTTGTCGGTTTCGATGCCAGAGCTCATATCAACACCCCAGGGATCCACTTCCGTTAGCGCCTTCCCGATGGTTTCCGGGGTAAGCCCACCAGCCAAAATAAACGGCCGATGAACAGATGAAACAATGCCCCAGTCAAATACCCTGCCCGAGCCTTGCCCGCTGTCGAGCATGATCATATCGGCGCTGCTTCCTTCGGCGCGGGAAACATCCTCGCTGCCACTCACACGAAAAGCCTGGATAGTTCCTACTCGGGTTCGATGCCTCAACTCGGAAATATAGGCGTTGCTTTCGTTTCCATGGAGCTGCACCAAGTCGACTGCGCCCGCTGAAACGATGCGGATCAAAGAATCGAGTGGCTCATCGACAAACACACCTACACGCCATATCGGATGAAGGCTCACCGGATTACCGCTAGTTGCCATGCACGCTGCCACCTTGGCATCCTCTTCGTCCAGCAGTTTGCACAATTCCGTCAAACGCTCCGTTGAAATGCTTCGGTGAGATTGGGGGAAATTCACGATGAAGCCAGACATATCGGGACGCGCCTGAGCGACTGCGCGTATATCCTCTTCGCGCGACATCCCGCACAGCTTCACATAAGGCCGCCCTAACCCCTGCGACGACAGTAACCATTCTCTTGCCTGATGCTGGCGGCTTGCCGGACTCATTGCGCCACCTCCGCTGCAGCACGGAATTCTGCCAGCATTGCCGGCTTATCTTCGGCACGCATCAAGGCTTCCCCGATCAATGCAGCATCCGCACCCAATTGGGCGATAGCCGCAACGTCATCAGCGCTTGCCACGCCTGATTCCGCCACGTACAAAACGCCTTCAGGAATGCACGAGCGAAGACGGCGGGCGTTACCGAAGTCGACGCTGAAATCCTTCAGATTGCGGTTGTTCACGCCAACGATCTTTGCACCCGATTCAACCGCGCGCTCAATTTCCTCTTCGTCATGAGCCTCAACCAAAACCGAAAGGCCCAGGCTTTCGGCAAGCTCACGATAAGCAATTAGTTGCTCATCGTTCAAAATAGCGCAGATCAGAAGTACTGCAGAAGCGCCAAGCACTTTGGCTTGGTAAATCATGCGCTCGCATACCACAAAATCCTTTCGCAGCACAGGTACAGACGTTCCTGCCACAATTTCGGTCAAGTAAGTATCGGCTCCCATGAACCATTTCGGCTCAGTTAAACAGGAGATTGCCGCCGCCCCTGCCGCCTCGTAGCTCTTTGCGATATCAAGATACGGAAACTCTTCGGCAATAACCCCCTTCGAAGGGGACGCTTTCTTAACTTCGCAGATAAACGAAAGGCCCGGCTTTGCCAGCGCGGCGCCAAACCGAAATGGGAACGCTCCTCCATTCGCCTCGCGTTCCGCCGATGCCATGGCAAGGGCTTGCCGCCGAAGGCTAGCGGTTGACACCCGCTCCTCCTCGACTGTCATACGCTTGCTCGTGTAGACCGCTATTTCATCAAGGATGGTCACCTAAATCTCCTGGTTTGATACGCGGATGTACTCTTCAAGCGTTTCAGCTGCTTTACCGTTGTTAATAAGTTCTTGGGCTTTCGCAACGCCATCTTTCAGGGAAGGAGCCAGGCCGGCTATATAAAGACCTGCAGCGGCATTCACCAAAACGGTATCTCGCTTTGCCCCCGTTTCTTTGCCGGAAAGAATATCGCGCGTGATCTGCGCGTTTTCATCCGGCGAGCCGCCCCGAAGGTCTTCTTTCGTGCAGCGTTTCATGCCCAATTCCTCGGGCATGAGCACGTAAGACAGATAATCGTCACCATGGAATTCGCACACCGTGGTGGGGCAGGCCGTAGAAAGTTCGTCCAGACAATCCTGTCCGTACACCACCATGCCATCCTTCACACCCAGGCTCGTCAGCACACGCGCCAAGGGCTGCACCAGGGATTCGTCATATACGCCGAGGATCATCGTTTCAGGCGATGCGGGGTTGGTGAGCGGACCCAAAATGTTGAACACGGTGCGAAAACCCAGTTCCTTGCGAATAGGGCCTACATAGCGCATAGCCGTGTGGTATTTCTGGGCGAAGAAGAAGCACATGCCCACTTCATCAAGCAGCTTTTTGCACAGATCGGGACTCTGCTCGATGTTCACGCCTAAAGCCTCTTGGCAATCTGCCGTACCCGACTTGCTCGATGCTGCCCGGTTTCCATGCTTGGCAACCTTTGCCCCACCTGCCGTAACAATGAACGCTGCGGTGGTGGAGATGTTGAAGCTTCCGGCTTTATCCCCGCCTGTGCCCACAATCTCGAGCAGCGGCTTATCGTAATCAACCTTGGTAGCGTGACTGCGCATGGCGGCAGCGCAACCTGCAATTTCCGCGATAGTTTCGCTCTTGGTCGACTTCGTGGAAAGGGCGGAAAGGAATGCCGCCGTCTGTACCTGCGTGGTTTCACCCGACATGATCTCGTTGATCACATCGTAGGCCTCGTCGTAGGTTAGGTCCTGTTTATCCACCAGCTTGAAAATTGCTTCCCTGATCATTGTTGGTTCCTTTCGGACAATCGGCGCGAGCGCCGCGTACTACTTCGTTGCTACGGCCAAGAAGTTTTCGATCATCGCCCGGCCATCAGGAGTGAGGATCGATTCGGGATGAAACTGAACACCAAAGGTGGGAAACTCGGCATGCTGCACAGCCATCACTTCCCCGTCATCGGCGCGGGAAACAACCTGCAAACATTCAGGGAGACTTCCTTCATCAGCCGCAAGTGAGTGGTAACGAGCAACCCGGACCTTAGCTGGCAAGCCTTTGAACAGGGGCGATTGCTCATCCACCTTTACCAAAGACGATTTACCGTGCATCAGTTCCTTGGCATACCCCACCGTGCCTCCGAATGCCTCGCATATGGCCTGATGCCCCAAGCACACGCCCAAGATAGGGACTTTGCCAGACAGCTTCAGCGCCACTTCTTCGCAAATGCCTGCATCAGCAGGGCGCCCAGGGCCAGGGGAAAGAATCACTGCTTCGGGGTTTTTCTCTCCAAGCTCTTCGACCGTAAGCGCATCGTTTCGAAGAACTTCAATAGCGGGATCCACTTCGCCTATCAGCTGATACAAGTTGTAGGAAAAGCTGTCGTAGTTATCGATAAGGTAGATCATGCCAGGCCCCCTTCGGCGGTTTTCAGCGCTTCCATTACAGCGCGCGCCTTGTTGTAGCATTCGCGGTCTTCGTTTTCGGGAACGCTGTCAGCCACGATGCCAGCACCGGTCTGCACGCATACGCGGCCATTTTTCTTGTAAACAAGGCGGATCCCGATGCAGGTATCAAGATTGCCCGTGAAATCCAAGTAGCCGATGGCGCCGCCGTAGATGCCACGCTTAGCGCCCTCCAAATCCTGGATGATCTGACAGGCGCGCAGCTTGGGTGCCCCGGAAAGGGTGCCTGCCGGGAGAATGGAATCCATCACGTCCACCGCGTCTTTCCCTTCGGCAAGCTGACCGGTAACGGTTGATCCGATGTGCATGATTCGCGAAAAGCGCAGTACGTTTCGATATTCCTCTACCGCTACGCTACCCAGTTGCGATACGCGACCCAAGTCGTTGCGTCCCAGGTCAACGAGCATATCGTGCTCAGCGCGTTCCTTTTCATCGGCAAGAAGCTCCGCCTCCAAGGCCTGGTCCTCTTCCGGGGTTGCGCCGCGTGGGCGGGTGCCCGCCAAGGGGTAGGTGAACAGCCTGCCATCCTGCAAGCGCGCCAGCGTTTCAGGGGATGCGCCTGCAATTTCCACATCTTCGCTGGTGAAGTAGAACATGTACGGGGAAGGATTCTGGCCGCGCAATACGCGATAGGTGTCGAACAGGCTTCCTTCCGCTTTCGCGGTTCGAGGATTGGAGGGCACCACCTGGAATATGTCGCCCTCGAAAATATGACGCTTGGCGGTTTTCACCTTCTCGCAGAACTCTTCGGTCGAAAACTGCGGCGTAAGCGGTTCCTTCAACCGCAAGGGAGCAAATTCGTAGCGAGCAGTCCTCGTCAACAAGCCCTCGATCTCGTCGAGTTTTGCTTGCGCCTGAGCGTAGGAACCCTCAACATCGTCGGTGCGAACACCCGCGATGAGGATGATCTTTTGGCGGTAATTGTCGAAGCAGATAACCTGGTCGAATAACATCAGGTCAACATCGAGAAAATCCTCACGGTCTAAACCGGGACGACGCAATGTGGGTTCGGCGTACTTGAGGTAGTCATACGAGAAGTAGCCCACCAGACCACCGGTAAATACCGGGAATCCTTCAACCTTGGCGCTCTTGTTCTCTGCAATAATCTGACGAATAGCCTCGCCGGGATGCTCAACCTGGCGCGTTTCACGCGACGGTTCGCCACCTTCAACATTGCGGCGAATACTGAGCTGCCCATTCAGGCAGGTAATCTCGAGCGTGGGGTTAAAGCCCAAAAAAGAGTAACGACCCCAACGCTGATCGGCCTCGGCGCTTTCCAGCAAGAAGCAATGATTGCTGGCAGCACGCAGCGCACGCATTGCTTCGATAGTGGTAATGCGGTCGGCGAAAAGCTCGCGTTTCACAGGAACGCGGCGAATACTGGGCTGCGCGGCCAAAGCACGAACTTCTTCCAAGGTCGGCTGCAACGGCGTAGTGTCCATCGAACTGCCCTTTCCTTACGCGGGAAGGGCAATAAAAAAAGCCCATCCCTGATACTTCTACGATCAAGGACGGGCTTTAGAAAATACAAAGCTCGCGGTGCCACCTTGGTTCACGAAACGAATCGTGCGCTTAGCAGGATACCAACATATCCCCGGCAACTAACGTATGCCCTCACGTCGCACCCTACTAGCAAATTGCATTCGCATGCGCCCTCAGCGGTCCATTTGGCGAACGGCTTTTCGATCCGGATCCCAGCATCCCGGACTCTCTGTGCGCGCCTACTCGCTTTGACTTCCGCTTCAACGGTTTGGTGATTTCCTCAGCGAATCATGTTCGCTTACGAAACTGTGGTTATTCTTTCCCGAAATATCCTTCCTGTCAACAATTTTTCTGCAGATGAAACTTCGCTTTAACGATGGGCACCTGGATAGTTCCTGGCTAAACGGCCACGATAGAAACCTAGGCAACCCGCGTCTGAACAGCTGCAATAGAGACCTGAGAAACTTTTGTCCCAACAGCTGCAATTGAGGCAAATTCGCCATGTTCCATTTTTCGCATTGGTCTGCAAAATAGCAGCGAGCGATACAATTAGACTGACCATCGCATACAGAAAGAGGCTGCCTTGAAGTTTTTGATTGCTTCCGACATTCACGGCTCTGCAACGTGGTGCCGCAAATTCATTGATGCTATTCACGCAGAAAAACCCGACAAGATCATCTTGCTGGGCGATATCTTGTACCATGGGCCGCGCAACGACCTGCCCAACGGTTACGACCCCAAGGAAGTAATTTCCCTGCTCAATCCCCTAGCCGATCGCATACTTGCCGTACGCGGCAACTGCGACGCCGAAGTTGATCAGATGGTGCTCGACTTCCCCTGCATGGCGGACTATTCCACCATCCTTGATCCCGAATACATCGATGAAGATGCAGGGTACGAAATGCAAACTCCCCGAACGCTATTCCTCACCCACGGGCATGTATTCGGCCCCGACAGAGACGGAGCAATAGGCAATCTTCCCCAGATGCCAGTCAATACCGCACTTTTGTACGGACACACCCATGTCAAAGCGAACGAACCCTGCTCGGAAGATCCTACAGTTTGGCTGTTCAACCCTGGTAGTCTTTCGCTTCCCAAGGATGGCAGCCACAGCTACGGTGTGTACCTGTCTCTTATACACATCTGACGCTGCCGACGAATAGCCTTGTG
>ENA-OYZN01000329-OYZN01000329.1-human-gut-metagenome-genome-assembly--contig:-NODE-329-length-24537-cov-5.855527_pt1 | contig 24537 bp, 28 predicted proteins | sample MGYA00243294_ERZ653483 | MGnify/ENA primary metagenome ERZ653483 (study PRJEB26926, sample SAMN06165155) | human gut metagenome | biome: ENVO:00009003; feature: ENVO:2100002; material: ENVO:00002003... | reverse complement strand
CGAGATAGGCTCCGGTCTCGTGGGCTCGGAGATGTGTATAAGAGACAGCCATAATTGTGGCGGCGGCGATCATAATGCGGAAATATGAGATTCTGATATACTGTCTCGCGGCGTCGGCATCGTACGGACTTGCCGTGGATTTCGTGATAAACGGTGCGTTCATCTGCCGCAGCGTATTCATTATATCGGATATGCATGAGGAGATCGCCGACCGGATCATACACGAGCTTGACCGCGGCGTGACGGTTCTCGAGGGGGAGGGCTGGTATACGAAGGAGCCGCGGAAGGTGCTGCTCTGCGTTGTCCGCCGCCGCGAGGAATTCTCGCTGCGAAAGCTTGTCGCCGAGATTGATCCGAATGCATTTATCATACTTTCGTCGGGCGCCGAGGTCATCGGTCACGGCTTTGAAAGAGAACGGTAGGAAAACGAACGCAGAAGAACGGGGTTGGGATGTTTTTGATAATTTACCGGTTTACGAATCCTCCGCCCCTTCGGGCATGCAGTGCCGAGAACACGTTCTGCCGAAAGAATGCCGTAATTATCTGATATTTAACAGAGTAAAAATTTTGTTAAACCGTTGATTTAATGGCAGAGGTGCGGTATAATAGTTACGGAAAGGCTTGTTATGTAATTTCCTGCGGCTTCCGCCGGAGCGCACCTTGCGTGGCTCATATATAAAGATATCTTTTTCTCGGGAGGTACACCATGAGAAGCAACGACAACGAAAAAACAATCACGTTCACACTCGGCTCAAACGACGAACGTGAGATGAAAATGATCCTCTCCGCTGTCTATGAGGCGCTGAGCGAAAAGGGTTACAATCCGGTTCACCAAATAGTCGGATACATCCTTTCCGGGGATCCCACATACATTACAAACCATAAAAACGCGCGCAGCCTCATCTGCCGCATCGACCGCGACGAGCTCATGAGCGCGCTTGTCCGTACATATCTCGGGATAGACCGCAAATGACGGTATATGATCTGACAAAACATGCCGAGTGCTCACTGCCCGAAAATACGGCGGTGGCGCTCGGCAATTTTGACGGTGTTCACATAGGGCACCGCCGCCTGTTTGATGCGCTCGAAGGGGATTTGCCGAAGGCTGTATTCACCTTCACCGATCTTCACCGAGCCTCGCCGTGCGTCCTGACGGAGACCGACGAAAAGCTTTCGCTGATTGCCTCCTGCGGAGTGGAATACGCAATTCTCACCCCGTTTGCCGAGGTTCGCGGCATGACGCCGGAGGCTTTCTGCGATTTCCTTGCGGACGGTTTGAAGATTTCCCGCGCGGTATGCGGATACAATTTCACGTTCGGAGCGGGCGCCGCCGGGAAAAGTGCCGATCTCGAGCGCCTTCTCAAGGAGCGCTCCATCGGATGCACGGTGATCGGTCCCGTATCGGTCGGGGGCGAAACCGTATCTTCAACAAAAATCCGCGCGTTTCTCGCCGACGGCGAGGTCGGTCGCGCCGCCGAGTTTCTCGGACGCGATTATTCCGTATCGTTCCCCGTGATCCACGGCAGGGAGCTCGGTCGGACGATCGGGATTCCCACGGTAAATCAAGTGTTCCCCGACGGTCACGTTATTCCGAAGCACGGAGTTTATGCCGTGCGCGCATACCTCGGCGGCATGGCTTATTCCGGAGTATGCAACATCGGGCTCCGTCCCACGGTGGGGGATCAACGCGGTGTGACTGCGGAGACACACATCATCGACTTTTCCGGGTGGCTTTACGGCGAGACGGTGAGAATAGAATTCGTAAGCTATCTCCGACCTGAGGTGAAGTTCCCCACGCTCGACGCGCTGCGCGCACAGATACTGACGGATATCGAAAAAACGAAAGCGCTTGTCTGAGTCCGCGCCGGAACGCGGCATATCGACGGCGGCGCTCCCGAGCCGTCCGCGCTCGGCGGATGCGCCGTATTCAAAACAAAAGATCAACCCAAAAGAAAGGATGCTTTCGCCCGGCGAAAGCCGTATCGGTGAAAAATGAAAAGATTTCTTGCCCTGATTTTCTCCCTGATCTTCATCGCCTCGCTGTCGCTCCCTTCGTTTGCGATCGACGATCCGCCCGAGGTCGAAAAATGTCAGTCCGCGTATCTTTATTCGTTCGCAAACAACCGCGTACTGTATGAATACAATCCCGAAAAGAGGGTCTACCCCACTTCTGCGGTCAAGATAATGACGGGGCTTCTCGCGCTCGAGCATTTTGCGGGAGCGCTCGACACCGAGGTCACCGTCACTAAGGAGATGCTGTCAAAGGTCAAGGGAAATAAGCTCTCTCCGTCGCTCACCGCCGGGGAGGTTGTAACGGTCGAACAGATGCTCTACGGATGTCTTGTCGGCGGCGCAAATGATGCCGCCTATGTTCTCGCTTATGCGACAAGCGGAAATGTTGAATCCTTTATAACCGATATGAACGCAAAGGCGGCTCTGATCGGCGCGTATTCCACAAAATACACAAACCCCACCGGAATGCACGACGATGCTATGTACACGACGGCGCGCGACACCGCGCAGATTGCGATATACGCGCAGAAGAACGAGGATTTCGCACGGATAGTCAAGACCCCGAAATACGTTATGGAGAAAACGGATCTGCGTCAATACCGCGATATTTACAACCGCAATGCGATGATCTCGAAATTTTACGCGGCGGGATACTACGACGAGCGCGCCGTGGGCATCAACGCAGGAGCCACCTCGTCCGGCGGATATTGCACGGTGCAGATGATGACGGACAGCAAAACAAATCTCTCATATCTCGCTGTCGTGATGGGTGCCGAGGAAAACGAGGCGGAGAAGAAAATCTATTCATATGAGAACGCAAAGGCACTGCTCGATTGGGCGTTTGCGTCGTTTACATACACGGAGGTTTTGTCGACGGATAAGGTCGTCTGCGAGATTCCGGTTTCTCTTTCGTCCGCAGTGGATTATGTAACACTGCAGCCGAAGGAGAGCCTGACGGTGTATCTCCCGTCAGATGTTGACTTGAAAACCGATATCACAATTCACTACACAACGCTTTACGAAACGCTTGCCGCCCCCGTGAAATCCGGAGATATCGCGGGGCAGGTCACGGTTATGTACAACGACGAAATACTCGGCACGGTCGATCTTATCACGACGGCGGACATATCACGGAGCGAATTCCTTTATATGCTGTCGCAGATTGAGGAATTCACGAAAAGCAAGGGGTTTATCGCCTTTGCGGTCAGCGCGGTCGTGCTGTCGGTAGGATATGTGCTGATACAGGCGTTTCGCCGCGGACGCGCCGCTCGCCGTCTGTAAAGTGCCGGCTGCGGCTGTAAGGGTGGCGGCCGGAACCGTACGGCGGCTGCTCCCGAGGCTGTGCGGACGATTTCCTTGCTGTGCCGCACGGGCAGTTGAAGCTGTACGGTGTATGGGCTGATAGAAACGGTAATGCACGAGCGGCTGAAGCTGTACGGCAGAGCCTCGGCATGGCGGGCTGACAATTGCGGTAAGCCGGTTGACCGAGCGCAAGCGCGGACGATTTTCGCACCGCGACGTGACGGAATGCGGGTATTTTTGAAGTTTCACTTTCAATTTACGTTGTTAAAACAACGGAATTCGTTCTGCCGAGCGCAAGCGCGGACGATTTTCGCACCGCGACGTGACGGAATGCGACGTGCGCAATACCGTTTCCGGACTCTCCGCCACCGGCGGACGGGCAGTGCATCACGTCGAACACCTCCCGCGCGGCGCGGTATTTTTATATTTTCAAGAAAAAACGAAATTGTACTTGATTTTTCTCTTGCTATGTGGTATAATTCTATGGAATTAAAAGTGAATACCGTTTTTACTCGGAGAAGTCGCGTAGCTGGTCGAGCGCGCACGATTGGAAATCGTGTAACCCTTAACGGGGTTCGAGAGTTCGAATCTCTCCTTCTCCGCCATAAAAGGGCTACAAAATAGATGTAGCCCGTGAAAACCCCGATTTTATCGGGGTTTTCACCGTTTATACGGCAAAATTTCAGCGAACCGTTTTGACAGATATAAAAATGATGTTTTCCCTTTGTTGGATGTCTTGAACTCTCATACAACCGAATAATGATACGCAAGGCAGATAGAAATCAAAAATCTATCTGCCTTTTTTATTACCCTCAAAAAAGGAGAAATCAAATATGCTACAGAAAGAATTAGCCAAACGCCTCAAAGCTCGGTATGACACCAAGATGGACGGTAACGAATGGCTGGAGGTGTCATCGGACGGCATCCCCCTCTGCCGGATAAAATACAACGGTCAATTTCTAAGCAACGCCGACCAAAACCTCTCGGATGAATACCGCAGTAAAATTGCAGATATTCAGGATGAGATCTCTACGGTGCGAGAATATGTCGGACTCTACGAACACGCACCGCAGATGAAAGCTGCCGATGTCTCCGATTACAGACAACTTGCCGCCTTCGGAGATACGGTGTTGGCGGCAACCTACAGTGAAAAGAACGGCTTTATGTTCTGCACATGGAAGCAGAATGCAGACGGCGACTCGGTGTTCTGGGGAGATTACTCGCCGAACTATGAATATGTCAAGGAAGCCTTTGCCGTGCGCTCCGGTCTCGTCAGCAAACACCGCCTGTTCAGTGAGAATGAATCGGCAGACCTTTGTCGCTGTGTCGGCTTTGCCAAAGGCAACTGCGAAACGCTGACCTATGAGCAGGAACGGCAGCTGGATAAGCTCCAAGAAAAGCTCACGGACGGATACCCCTCCCTCGAAGCCGGGCCGCCGACCTTTGAACAGTCGGCAGCTTCACAACAGAATATGTAATACTATCAATCGCCCTTCGGTTACACAAAAGCCGGAGGGCTTTTTCTATTTCGGAACAAGGAGAAAAACCATGACCATATTTTCAGATAATCCACATGACCGCCGAATCGAACGGTTTATGACCGCAATCCCGAACTTCAAGCCGAGAGGTGTCGGTGTTCGTTTTTCGGAATCACAGGTGCTTATCACAATAACCGCTGCAACACCCACGGAAATACTTGCGGAAACCATGCGGCAGATACGCTGTCCGCCCTTCCGAAAGAGATTCAACGAATATATAGAAAGCGAGGAAAAGCCCATGACATATATAAATGAAAAGCACCGGACAAGATTTACACTTGCCGCAAGGAATGTACACCGAGAAAACTACGCATTGCTGTCAGCCTTGTATCTGCTCACTGCCGATCAAAGGCTGTGGAGCTGCTGCAAGCACCATATAAATAACGGCTGCGTGTTTTTTGAGAACATTAAACTCAATAATTGCACCGAACGAGCCTACACCCTCTACTGTGCAGCCAAGGACTTGACGCTCGGTACAAAACATCTTACCGTGTCGGATCTGTCGGACGCCGACCTCGTTCCGCCTATGCTGTTCCGCACCATCTGCAACGCTATGGCAATCCGCCGCTTCGGACTCGCAGCCATCAAGGAGATTTGCCATGATTAAACTGAAAATAAAATACGGAAACAGCCAGACCGACCTCCGCTTTCCCTGCACCGAAAAGGAAATGAATGCGGCGCTCGAAAGAATCCACGCCGAGGATGTCACACCCCTTGAACTCTATGTAAGCGAGGTCATATTCCCCGAGGAACTCGGCTGCCTCCAAGACCGATTCGTTAACCTCGATGAAGTCAACTTCCTCGGAAAACGGATGGACAGCTTTTTCGGCGATGAGGAATATCAGTTTTACGAGGCGATGAAATTAGAGGGCTTCGATACCTTGCCCGACCTCATTAATCTGAGCTTCAACCTCACCCGTTACCCTCTGATTCAGGATATCAGCGATATGGGCAAGATCGGCAGAGAGTATCTGCTCACGGTCAAGGGCTGTCTGCCTGCCGACGATGCGGACGATCCGAAATATGCAGAGTTCGGACGGGAACTGATACAGTCCGGCAACGGCATTTTTACAGAACACGGAATGCTGTTCGTGGACGAAAACACGCCGTTCCAACGGTCATATGACGGACAGACCTTCCCGCCGTATTTGTATGATCCGGGGGTGCTTTGCGTTGCCAAGGCCGAGTACGACGGCAAGACCGAATATCTGTATTTTCCCTGTGAGGAGGAAGCCATCGACAAGGCGTTCGCAAGGCTCGGCACAACAGCGGATGAGGTGAAAATTACGCTGGAGGACTTCAACACCGACAGTCCCGAATGGTTCGGGCGATTCCGTGAGATCGCCGCGGAGGAAGGCGTATACGAGCTGAATAAGCTGACCGCCGCCGTCAACACGGCGGATATGGATCTAAAAAAGCTGTGGTCGGTGGCGGAATATGCCGAAGCCGAGGACGCCGAGCAGCTTACAAGGCTGGCAAGGAATATCGGGTGCTTCACCTTCATTGAGGGAGCAACAGGCTATGCCGAAGTGGGAAGATTTTTTACCGAAACCGAGGACAGATACATTCTTGATCTTGAAATGGAAGATTATTTCGACTATGAGGGATTCGGAGAATATATCTCGGATAAATTTTACGGCAAATTTGTTTGCGGCGGCTTCATCTACAACGACACCGACACAAGCCTGCTGGACATTTTATACCAGGACGAGCCTATGACGATGGGAGGAATGTAAATATGATCACCGCAATTATCCGCAACAGAGAAAACACACTTGTGCTGGATTTCCCTCGCAGTATTTATGACCTCTATGAAAAGCTGCGCTCCATCGGCATTATGCAGCCGCCGAAACGGATCCCGCTGACCGACAATGAGGACGAGGACATCGGCGTAAAGCTGTTCAGCGAGAGTGACTTCGGTCAGCATCTGCTCCTCACACTGCATGAGAAAAACACCATTGCCGACGCCAATATGCTGACGCTTGTTATTGGGTCGGCAAGCGAGGACATCAAAGAGGAACTCGAACAGAACATCCTCTACGACCAGTACGACTCAATGGATGAAGTGATTTCCGCCGTCCGTCAGATGACGCAGGACGCCGGTCCCGTAAAGGCTGTATTCTTCTGCCCTCTCATCGGTAACATTGACGAGGGCGACGGAGATATGTTCACGGTCGGAGATTCCTACCTTGCCGACAGCGTCGATGAGATCGCCGATGCATTGAATCGTTACATCGCCAACGACGAAAACGATATGGCAACCTATTATAACAAGGATGAAGGCGTGAGCGAAAAGATGACCTCGGCTGTGTGGTCGGTAGAGCTGCATGGCGGCAAGCTGTTCGGACGAATTGACTGCAGCCTCAAAGAAGCTCTCACGGCAGAGGAAACGGAAGCACTCCGGGACTGGCTCATCGGACAGTGCTCGGACGGCCTTTGTGAGGGTTTCGAGCAGCAGCCCATTGATACAATGGACGGCGAACTGTTCGTCTCCTTCTGGAACAGCGGCGATGACTACGCCATGATGACCGAGGACGAATTTGAGGATCATCTGCAAAACACCGAAATGACGATTGGAGGGATGTAATATATGGCCTTGCTGTTTTCTGCGGTTACCGTAACCGCAGGCTATGACGAAGCGGAATTCACGGTCGGAGGAATACCGAGAGAGTACGACGACCTCGTCGGCTGGACAGCCTTTGATGACTTTATGAAAAATGTCGATGCGGAAACAGAGGTCAGCGTACACGCCGAAGCCTATTTGTACGGCGGCGAAGAAACCGTGACGGCAACACCCGAAGAAGTCGCCTATCTGATGATGCGCATTGAACGGGATGAAAACTTCCTGTCAGGGCATTGCGACAATATCGAGGATGTCGACTTCTCCTTTTTACGGCCGCCGGAGGAATATTACGGAATGAAAATATAACGAAAACACGGAGGTAAATGAAATGAACGAATATGACCGCCTGTACAGACAGGCACAGCGATATAAAGAGCTCTACCCCAAAGGGACGCGTATTCTGCTTTTGCACATGGGTGACGATCCCCGACCTGTTGAGGACGATATGCGCGGAACTGTAATGTTTGTGGATGATATGTCCACCATTCACTGTAGATTCGATAACGGCAGGCAGCTCGGCATCATCCCCGGAGAGGACTCCTTCCGCAAGCTCACCGATGAGGAGCTTGCCGAGGAACAGGCCGACAGTGAGGACATGGACGAGGACAACGGCCCCGTTATGGGAATGTAGGAGGTTGCCTATTGGAACACGATATTCTTATACCGCAGCCGCAGGCAGATATGCTGCTTCGGGAAGCCGCCGAGCGTGAAGTGTCGGCAGAGGAACTGCTTGCGGAAATTATCAGAAAATATATAGAAAGGAACGAGCGCAATGGCGGATGAAAAGAAAGGCATAACCGTAAAAATCGATGCCGACCTCCATGCCGAAATCAGAGAATATCTCGAACGGCATGAAGGGATGACAATGGCTGAGTTTATCACCCTTGCGGTGGACGATGAGCTCCACCCGAAAATACAGCAGAAAGAAGGAAATAACATGGGCAATATGAGAACGATGGCATTTCAGGTGCCGGAGGAACTGTTTCAGAGAATCAAGGACTATCTGCACCGCAACAATATGAGTCAGAAGGAATTCGTCCTCGGTCTTATTGAAACCGAGCTCGACCGAGAGCAGGCCGAGCGTGAGCGCCAAATCAACGCCGAAAGCCCCACAGAGGATACCTACGAGGAAACGGACGAGGAAGCCGCAGAAAACGGCTTTGCGGGCGAATGTGAGGGCGACAACGGCAACGATGAGGAAACCGAGGATGAGGACGAATCCGAGGGCTTCGGTATGACGATGTAAGGAAAGCGAGGCGGAACGAAAAAACAACGGTATCGGTCGGATGACCTATGCCAATCAGATTTTTGGATATGTTCGCAGGCATCGGCGGCTTTCGGTCGGGGCTTGAACGGCTCGGCGGCTTTGAGTGCGTCGGCTACTGCGAGATAGACAAATACGCAAAGCAGGCGTATGACGCCATATACCCTACGGAAGGAGAAATATATTTTGCAGACGCAAGAACAATTGATCCATACACCCTGCCGGATATCGACCTTATTTGCGGCGGTTTTCCCTGTCAGTCCTTCAGTATCGCCGGGCTCCGCAAAGGATTCCGGGATGACACAAGAGGCACTCTCTTTTTTGAGATCGCCCGAATTGCCGCCGTTAAAAGACCACCTTTTCTGCTGCTTGAAAATGTTCCCGGATTGTTGTCGCATGACCAAGGCCGGACTTTTGCGACCATCCTCGGTGCGCTGGATGAGTTGGGGTACGATGTCGCATGGCAAATCCTTAACAGCAAGGATTTCGGTGTCCCCCAATCCCGAAAGCGCGTGTATATTGTCGGATATCTTAGAGAAAGATGTGCCGGAGAAATACTATCTTTCACAAACGCAAATGCAGCGTCTCTTATCCAACTCCTTGGAGGCACAGAGGGCAATCGGGTCTACTCGGACGAGGGAGTCGGCATTACTCTCACAAGCGGCGCCGGAGGATTCGGAGGAAAAACCGGACTCTACGATGTAGCCCTGCCTATCAAGGTAGATACGAAATCCGGCTTTCAGCTCGCACATCCCGGCGACAGCATCGACCTTGCCTACCCGACAATGAATACACGGCGAGGCCGGGTCGGAGAACAGATCGCTCATACCGTAACGCCCGGCAATACGCAGGGCTATTTTTTTATCGACATGAACGCCGGCGCAAAGCTCACCGAAACGGCTCGGTGCATTACTGCCCGACAGGGCAGCGGCATCAGCAAGCACAAAGGCGAACACTCCGCCGTGTTTATTGAGGACGAGCCGAGAGCCGTTGTGATGCCGGACAAAGAAACCGTCCGCCAGCAGGGGCGGCGGATCAAAGAACCAAACGAGCCGATGTTCACGCTGACGGTGCAGGACAGACACGGTATCCTCCGCTACGGCAGAGTGCGAAAGCTCACACCGAGAGAGTGTTGGCGCCTGCAGGGCTTTACCGACGAGCAGTTCGACAAAGCCAAGGCCACGGGACTGAGCGACGGACGGCTCTACAAAATGGCAGGCAATGCCGTAAGCGTACCTGTCGTTTCTGCTGTCGGTGCTGTTATTAAGCGAATCTACCAAGAGCAAATTCAGAAAGGATAAACGAGAATGACCTATAACAGAAAAATCATGAGGCTTGAACTGTCCGCCGAAAATCCCGTTCACGGCGGATATTATTATGCCGAATTACTGCTCCCTGCGGCGGACTATGAAATCAAGGACGCTATGCAAAAGGCTCGTGCCGTCGGCAGAGAAAATACGGTTGAAGTGAGCATCCTCGAATGCGATATCCTGCCGGAATTGCAGGATATCCGCTTGGACACTTTCAGTTTGGACGAGCTGAACTTCTTTGTCAAGCGGCTTTCCTCTCTTCCCGACGAGGAACTGCCAGTGTTTTACGCCGTAACCGATGAGGTTTTCAGAGCTGCGGACAACGATGGACTCGTCAGCATCAAAGACCTCATCAACAGCACCTACGGCTTGGACACCGTTCCGATCGCATCCGGCATCTCCGGTCCGGAGGCACTCGGCAGATTTGCTATCGAAAACGGTCTGCTTTCCGATCTCGATGACATTCCCGAAAGCGCAATTCCGTTTTTGAACGCGGAACAGATCGGCAGAGTGCAGCAGAAAAACGATAGCGGCGTGTTTGAGGGCAGGCTGTATATCCCCACCGTGCATTACGACCGGCCGGAGATATATGACGGCGTGACCTTGCCGGACGAGGAATCCGAATCCTCCGACTTTGCCATTCGTCTGCTTGTATCGGGTACACCGGAGCATATCAAGGGTGATCCTGTACGGACGATGAGGACGAGGAATAAGCCCGCCCTCATATTTTTCTGCTTTCTGCTGTCGGCGGCTGCCGTGCTTGCAGGCGCAAATATCTATTCGGAGTTAAAAGAAAGGCAGAAAGAAAAAGAGGACTTTGCCGCCGTCTCACAAATCGCCAAGCCTACGGTCACGGCAGCACAGACAGAGTCAGAGCCGACCGAACAGCCTGCGGCAGAGCGCAATATACAAGCTCTCATTACTGAAAATGCCGATTGCATCGGTTGGCTCTCTATTAACGGCACAAACATCAGTTATCCCGTCATGTACTCACCCTCTGAACCGCAGAAATATCTCCGCCGAAACTTCTACGGCAAGTACAGCCAAAGCGGTGTGCCGTTCCTTGACGGGCGGTGCGATATCCGAAGCACCAACCTCATTATTTACGGTCATAACATGAAAAACGGTACAATGTTCTCCGACCTCAAAAGGTATGTGGACAGAGATTTTTTGAATGCACACCGGACCGTAAAATTTGAAACCGCAGACGGAGTACAAACCTTTATCGTAACCGAGGCGCTGAAAACAAACACCTCGGACGCTTGGTATGACCGCATTGACGCCGAGGACGGCAGGCACCTCATCCTCTCCACCTGCTACGGTTCGGGCAAGGACGGCAGGCTGCTGATCATAGCCGAAGAATAACGGCAGAAAGGAAAAACTATGCTCAAAAGAAAACCGAAAATTCTCACGCCGGAACAGGCAGAGGAAATCCGCACCAAGGACTTCTTCGATATGATCCTTCCCGGCACGGTCAAATTTTTATCCGACCATTATATTGTCGGCGACAGCTACCGCTGCGTGTGGGCGGTGCGGGAGTATCCGCCGTCCACCGAGGAACAGGCGATCCTCTCACAGCTTGCCGACCGCAACGGTGTAACGCTCCGCATTTACCATCGCTTGGTGGAATCAATGGAACAGCGTAAGATCATTCAAAATGCCACTCGCCGCAACAGGCTCAAAAGCGGCGGCAATGATGTGAACGAAACCATCGAGGCCGAGGGCAATTTGCAGGATGTAATTGAACTGCTCGCCAACCTCCGAAAGAACAAAGAGCCGTTACTCCATGTGTCGGTGTTCATTGAACTGAAAGCCAGGAGCATGGAAAAGCTCAAGGAATTGCAGAGCGACATTGCAATGGAACTGACCCGCTCCAAGATTTCCGTCGATAGGCTGACCCTGCGGCAGAAAGAGGGCTTTCTCTCTGTTCTGCCCGTGGGCGCAAATCAGTTCGGCGCACAGTATGAACGAGTCCTGCCTGCCTCCTCGGTCGCCAATATGTACCCGTTTAATTTCAGCGGAAAGACAGACCCTCACGGCTCATATATCGGCAGAGATAAATACGGTACAAACATCCTTGTGGACTTCGACCGCAGAGCCGAGGACAAAACAACCTCCAACATCCTCATTCTCGGAAACAGCGGACAAGGCAAGAGTTATCTTCTGAAACTCATCCTCACCAATATCCGTGAATCGGGAAAACGAATCATCTGCCTCGACCCCGAATCGGAGTATGAGGATCTGTGCGATGCCCTCGGCGGCTGCTATATTGATTTCATGTCCGGCGAGTACACCATCAATCCGTTAGAGCCGAAAGCGTGGACTGACAGCGTTGAGGATATCGACGCCAACACACCCGAAGCCTTCAAAAAGGTCACAAGGCTCAGTCAGCACATTGCCTTTTTGAAAGACTTTTTCCGCAGCTACAAGGGTTTTACCGATGCGCAGATCGACACTATTGAAATCCTGCTCTCCAAGCTGTACGCCCGATTCGGTATCACCGACAGCACGGACTACAGTGTAAAGAAGGCCTCGGATTTTCCCGTCATGCAGGATTTTTACAATCTCTGCGAGGAAGAATTTATGACCTACGACAAGCAGCGAAAATACCTCTACACCGAAGAAACGCTGCAGGAGGTCTGTCTCGGAATCCACAGTATGTGCGTCGGCTCGGAAAGCAAATATTTCAACGGACACACTAACATTACCGACTCCAACTTTCTCGTATTCGGCGTAAAAGGTCTTATGGACACCAACCGGCGACTCAAGGATTGTATGTTGTTCAATATTCTCTCCTTTATGAGTAACGAGCTATTGGGCAAAGGAAATACGGCGGCATCGGTGGACGAGCTGTACCTCTTCCTCTCGAACATGACTACAATCGAATATCTGCGCAACTGCATGAAGCGTGTGCGTAAAAAGGACTCCTCGGTCATTCTGGCAAGTCAGAACATCGAGGATTTTCTGATTCCGGCTATCCGTGAGTTCACAAAGCCGCTGTTTTCCATCCCGACACACCAGTTTTTGTTCAACGCCGGTCAGATCAACCCGAAGGAATATATGGACGCCCTGCAGGTCGAGCCGAGCGAGTTTGAACTCATCAAATATCCCGAAAGAGGTACCTGCCTTTATCGCTGCGGCAACGAAAGATATCTGCTCCAAGTCATTGCACCCGAATACAAGGCAGCAATCTTCGGAAAGGCAGGCGGTCGGTGAGCCACCGCAGGCAAACGCACAATTCAGTTACAGCAAAGCGTAGGTATCATGCCTGCGCTTATATTTTCTGCGAAAAGGAAGTGACAGCTTATGAGCGCAACGGTAGCGGCGGCTCTTAAAAAGATAGCAGTCGCCATACTCACCGACAAGAAATTACGCAAGGCGGTGCTGGGCGTTGTCCTCGGCATTATTATCATCGTCATAATGCCTGTGGTTGCTGTTATCGCTCTTTTTAACGGCGATATCAATATCGACACCGACAGGCTTCAGCAAATCGTGGTCGAGGAAATGTCCGATGAGGAAAAAGCAAAGCTGCAAGCGGTTGAGGATACGATGAAGGCTATTGAAACGGCCATGACCGAAAAGGGCTTTACGGCAGAAAGGATAAAAGAAGCACAGGTGCTGTACACCCTCGCTTTATATGACCACTCCAAATCGGACGGCTTTGTAGATAAGCTCGTCGGGTGCTTTGCAGGTGATCAAACGGACGAGCAACTCATTACCGCCGTCAACGCCGCTTTCGGTACGGAGCTGAAAACAGAGGATTTTACAAAGGTCATGACATCCATCCGAGCCAAGGCCGTCAGCACCTCCGCCTTCACCGATCCCGATACCAAGAACGCCCATGACCTTGCGGAATGGGCAAAGCAGGCCTATGCAAAGAAATGGGGCTATGTATACGGGACATACGGTGAGGTGCTGACCGAATCCATATTGACGGCAAAAGCCTCACAATATCCGGAGCAGGTCGGTGACAATGAAGAATTCATTCGCAGTCATTGGCTCGGAGTACGCACGGCCGATTGCATCGGACTCATCAAGGGCTATGCGTGGTACAACTGCGATACGGGACAAATCGATTATCGATCCAACGGCGTGACGGATATGGGCTCCGACCCTATGCTCGATATGGCGACAGAAAAAGGAACGATCGATACCATGCCCGATATTCCCGGCATTGCCGTATGGAAAGACGGACACATCGGCGTTTATGTCGGGGACGGACAAACAATTCACGCCGCCAATACCGAGCTGGGCGTTATCATGACACCGCTTGAAAAATCAAGCTGGACACACTGGCTCAAGATACCGTATATCTCCTATGATGAACCCATCGAGAAAGAAAACTGACATATAGTACTGAAAAGCGGTATGGGTGCAAGCCCATACCGCAGATACATACCACGAACCTGACAGTAGAAAAAGTCACAAAGTCGTGGTATAATGTATTCAAATCAGGACGGTAAATCAGAATTTGCGGAGGGAATCAAGATGAAAGACGGGAAACACCCAAACCCAAATACAATACATCCGATTGCAGGGTATGACAAAGAAATATATGTGAAGCCGACGATTACAAATCCGAACATTATTGTCGGAAACTTTACCTATATCGCTGATTCGGATTTTGAAAGCCATGTTTCACATCTGTATGAGTGGAACGGAGACAAGCTTATCATCGGAAAGTTTTATCAGATCGCCGCCGGAGTTGAGTTTATTATGAACGGTGCAAATCATCAAATAAACTCCGTTTCCACATTCCCGTTCTATACATTGGAGGGATGGGAGATGTCTCCGCCTGAAAAGACTGATCTCCCCTTAAAAGGAGATACCGTCATCGGAAATGATGTATGGATCGGACAAAACGCGGTCATTCTTCCTGGGGTACACATCGGAGACGGTGCTATTATCGGAGCAAACAGCATAGTCGGCAGTGATGTTGAACCATACACAGTCGTTGTTGGAAATCCAGCAAAAAAACTCCGCAACCGTTTCGACGATGAAATGATTGACATTTTACTGAAATTCAAGTGGTGGGATAAGAGTGTCGACGAGATCAACCGTCTCATTCCGATACTCACTTGCAGTGATTTGGATAAAGTAAAATCTGAAATCAAAAAGCAATTGGATTGACAAATTCCAGTTTGTTGGAGCAGCGGCCTATGAACATTCGAGTAATTCACAAAAATAAAAAGCGATTCCTTCCGCTTCTGCTATTGGCAGACGAGCAGGAGAACATGATTGACCGCTATCTGGAGCGGGGCACTATGTATGTGCTTGATGACTACGGTGTGAAGGCGGAATGTGTTGTCACCGATGAAGGTAACGGAATACTTGAAATCAAGAATATTGCGGTTGATCCGAAATATCATGGAATGGGATATGGGAAAGCATTGATTGACTTCCTTGCAAGTAAATATGCAGATGAATATTCTATTTTGCAGGTTGGAACAGGTGACAGCCCGTTGACCGTACCGTTTTATGAAAAATGCGGATTTGTCCGCTCTCACAATATTCCGAATTTCTTTACGGACAATTATGACCACCCAATTTATGAGAGTGGTGTACAGTTAATAGATATGGTATATTTGCGAAGATGTTTATAACTTCCTGTTTGTAAAACAGAATAACCCATACATAGCCGCCGAGGTTTCAAAAGGACTTCGGCGGCTGTTTTTTATATCCCGGAGGTGATGAAAAATATGTTTGCAAAGCATAGAAAAATGAAATTCAGAGAAAGGAAAGGTCAATATGGATAAAAACAAAATACGGCAGCTTGCCGATTACGCTATCAACGAGTGCTGCGACCATTCGGAGGACTGCTATTGGACGATCTCCTATGATGAGCTGTACCACCACTTCGGTGCAGAGGTTTCCGACACCAACGAGAACGGCAGATTGCTCGAAGAAGAATTACGGCAGAGAGAAGAAATAAACGAGCTCATCATGGCCGAGGACGCCATCGAAATGACCTGTCATCTGCAGTACTGTCATAACTGCCAAGGGAATCCGGCGAGTCTGCTCTCCGTCCTCGGCTGTAACATTTATGATGAACACGAAAGCGAATACAATTATGAGTCTGCGCACGACTCCTCCGATGAGGATCAGACGCAGGAGATGTCCATGTAACAAAAAGTTTGCACTTTAATGCTCCGCTGCGCAAGATAACCTATTGCTATTTGTGAGAATATAGGTTATAATATATTTAAAGACAAAAGCTCTCGAAACGGCGGTGGGAATATGAGCGATACGGCAAAGCGGATAGCGGAGCTGGAAAAGGAGCTTGCGGAAAGCATAAACGGATATATCTCCCGCAAGGTGATCAAGGGAAAAGAACGCTTCTATCTGCAGTGGACGGAAAACGGCAAGCTTAAAAGCCGGTATATCAAAGCCGGAGAATTGGAGCAGACCAGAGCCTTGGTGGAGCGCCGCAAGAGCCTCCAAGCAGAGCTGAAAAAACTCAAAGCGACACCCGACGGTGTCAAAAGCTATAATCTCAAACGAAAGGCGGTGCGAAATATGCAAAATATAACGGGAACCTTAATGTCGGAAGACCGTGTCATCGCGACCGTGAAAAACGGCGTCGTAACGGAAGCGGACGAAAGGCTCCTGCCCCTCTATCTGAAACGGACGGGAAACATCGAAGGCTGGCTTGCCTCCCGCGCCATCGATTCCCACAGAACCAACTCGCGCCTTCTCAAAAGAGCCTTGCGTCTGCGCACAACGGACGACATCGCCACGGCGCTTGCGGTGAATGCGGCGACCGTGACCGACCGCTACTGGTTTAAGCCCGAAGGCTCGTCCGCCGTATATGAGGATATCCGCTTCAAGGAAAACTACTTTGCCGAACTTGCCCTGCGCGGCGACCCCGACAGCTTCTCCCGCAAGCCCTCAAGAACACCGGAGCTGACCAACACCGGCAGCTTCGAAAAGTGCTGGAAGCTGATCGCCGGCGAGTGGTGGATGTATAAAAGCGGAAACAAAGAAGAATATTTCTCGGAGCTGTTCATATGCAAGCTCTGCGAAAAGCTGGGACTGCCCACGGCGCACTATGAGCTTGACGGACGGTATATCCGCTCAAAGGATTTCACAAACGGCGCGGCGGTCAACTTTGAACCGATACGCGCACTCGTGGACGACGATGAGGATTACGAAAACTGCTTCCATGTGCTGTACGGCATATCCACGGAGATCGCCAAGCAGTATCTGCTGCTTCTGTGGACGGACTCGGTCTGCTACAACATGGACAGGCACACCGAAAACTTCGGACTGCTGCGGGATGTGAAAACCGGGAAAATCCTCTCCCTTGCGCCCAACTACGATAACAACATTGCACTGATCGCCAAGGGCTATCTCTCCGATGTCCGACGCACTCATGACGGGCTGATCGGTTTCCTCAAAGCCTTCCTGCAGGACTGCGAAGAAGCGCGTGAGCTGTACCGGGAAATGCGTCTGCCGGAGATCACAGAGGATATCATCGACGAATGCCTTGACGAAATTCCTATCGAGGTAGACCGGGAATATATCCGCATCTTTATCCTCTGCGGGCAGGATAGGGTTCGTGAGCTCATCGAGATGGACGGGGATCTGTCCGAGGACGAAGAACCCGATATGGGATTTACGCTGTAGAAAGGCGGTGCAAACGATGAGAATTTTTGCAGAGCTTTTGTGGCTGTGGAAAGGACTCGGAATATCTCTTCTTCCCTCTGCTGTGGGCGTAGGCCTTGTATGGGCAGTGTGCAGAGCTCGGAAAAAGCCGATAAACAAACCCGCCGCCATCATCACCGGGGCAGCGGCTTTTGCGGCTTCGATTATCGTGCTGCTGTTGCTCTCGCAAACGCCCAAAACTATCTAAAAGTATATATCCGACAATGCGGCGCCGAAAAAACGGCGTCGCTTTTTTGTATCTGAAAGGAGATCACCCCCATGAAAAAGACAACCTTCAATATTTCATTCGACGAGGACAAGGCATCCGCCCTTGTCCTTTATCTTTCACAGAAAGGTACGACCGCCGAAGCGGAACTCGAAAGAGCGCTCGATGTGCTTTACGGAAAAACTGTGCCTGCGGGTGTGCGTGAATTTATTGATATGCGCTCCGGCACCGCTTCTCCCTCCGTGCCGAAGCCGAGAAAACCCAAGCTCCCGAAAACGGAGCATACCGAAGTCAGTGAGGTAAGTGCAAATGAACGACATTGATATTACGCTATACCTTAACGCATACCGAGTGCGGGCTTTGGCAGACGCCCTCGGTGATCAGACCGCCGAAACAGTCGAGGATAAATTGACTGAGGCGTTCGACACTCTGTATCAGGAGTATGTTCCCGATGAGCAGCGTGCCTCCATCGAGGCAACGATTGAAAGAGAGGACGCCGCAGAGCAGGCAAAGACGGAAGCTGCCCGGTGCTTTGCAGTTTACCATATCCGTGAAAACGATTATGACTACCACTTTACAAGCGACCACTTCCGCACACCGATGCAGGCAGCCTACCGATATCGTCTCTATGAGAGAGGCGAGTTGTCTGATGAACACGAAACCTTTGCCGCCGCTTTTATTGAAACGAGTCCCATCAGCCTTGACTATTTCAAAAAGGTCTGTGCGGATATCCATTTGGATGACCGAGTCACTGCTCTGTTCGAATTTGATTTGGACGAAGGTTGGGTCAGCGTTCATAGCAGCACAGATGACGATTGGCAAGTCTACTCTCTGCATGATTTTTCCGTTGCGGCCTACAAAGCGTTCCGCTCCGATTACCGCAACGAGGAATGTCGCCGTGAAATTTTCAACAACAGCCTTGCAGGGAAAGAAATGGATCTGTCGGAGGAAACCGATGACGAAACCGAAAACCAAGTGATTCAGATATAAGGAGGACTAAAGTATGGATAACAATATTTCAAAAGCGGAATTTCTCCGTAACTGCTTCAAGGAAATGCTTAATGATGGAAAGCCACATAGATACCGAGAGCTTTTGGAATTCGCTCGGCAGCAAATTCAGGGAACAAGGTTCGACGAAAAAATCCAGCCGAACCTTTTCATCCAGTATGTCAACAGCGTCATCAAGAAACCCGATTCGGACTATGAACGGGTACAGTTCGGTATCTATCAGAAAAAATCTCCGCAAAGAAAGTTGGAGATCAAGTCGGATAACGAATTGGATCGGCTCTACTCCATGCTGGACTGTAGCTGTGCCTTAAAGGAGCAGATGGAAAAAGCATATACCGATTGCTGTGTTGTATTCCCCGAAAACCGTGAGGAACTTGCCGGAGCATTCAAGCACACCTTTGAAAGCCTCGATGAGTCCATAAACGGGCTGAGTGCATGGGTTGCCTATATGGAGGATCTCTCCGATATGATCTATGAGGAAGCCGATGACGAAACCGAGGTTCCGGCAATGCAGATGTAACCGCCGAGTGCGCCCCCGTGTCGCCCCGTGTGGCGAGATACAGCCTCACAGCGGGTAAACACAAGCCCTGCGAAAGCAAGAGCCGTTTGGGGCGGTTTTCGCACCCTTTTGCGGAAATCGGCAGGCGGTACGAAAATAAGCAGGTGAAAGCCGAGGGGTTGCGCTGCTGCCCCTCGGCGGTACACAGCGGACGGCAACGCCGACCGCACAAGGCTTTGCGGGGCTTTTGAGGACAGCAATAAAAATTGCGATTTAGGGGTTGCACGGATAAAAACCTCGTAAGTTTAGGGGTTGCGGTTTTACGCCCCAAAATACGGCAGAAAAAGGAGATGATTTGAGTGCCGACACCGAAAAACAAACGCAAATTTGCATTATGGCTCTATACCGAAACGCTCGAAAAAGTAAAGCAGCTCTACACCGAGGATAACTGCCGCAGTAAATCCGAATTCATAGAAAAAGCTGTTCAGTTTTATATCGACCACATCACGGCCGAGGATCAGCGCTCCATGCTGCCTGCCGCTATTCTCTCATCGGTCAAAGGAATCATAGCCGAAAGCGACAACCGCATCTGCCGATTGCTCTTCAAAATGGCCGTGGAGCTTGCCGTCACAATGAATGTGGTGGCGGCAAACAGCGACATCGACGATATTACTCTCGAACGGCTCAAGGGCGAATGCGTAAAAGAAGTAAAAAGGCTCAACGGCAACTTTACTTTCCGTGACGCAAACGATTGGCAGCGAGGCTGATAAATGGCTCGGTTAATTACAAAATTCAAATATCTAAAACCCGATGAGCGAAATCACTTCGGCGGCTATGCGGAATACATTGCTACCCGTGAGGGCGTTGAAAAGATAGATGAATCGAAAAGAAATGCTCCGGCGACTAACAAGCAAAAACAACTGATAAAGAAAATTCTCTCGGACTTTCCCGACAGCAAATTATCGTTGGAGTATGAGGACTACCTCAAGGATAAAACTGTCGGTGCGGCTTCGGAATTCATTACCCGTGCGCTTGAGGAAAACGCCGATGAAATGATACACACAAAAACCTATGCCGACTACATCGCCACTCGACCCCATGCGGAGCGCATCGGCTCTCACGGGCTCTTCACCGACGACGGAGTGGCAGTGGATCTGCAAAAGGTATCCGATGAACTCAATGCGCATACGGGAAATGTGTGGACGGCAATCGTATCTCTTCGTCGAGAGGACGCTGAGCGACTCGGCTATGATAACGGCAGCCGATGGCGGGATATGCTCCGGTCGCAAACGCAAGTGCTATCGGAAAATCTGAAAATACCGATGAGCAATCTTCGTTGGTTCGCTGCATTTCACAATGAAAGCTACCATCCCCATGTCCACATGATCATCTACTCGACAGACCCGACCGAGGGCTATCTCTCGGAAAAAGGCGTGATGGCTTTGCGTTCGTCCTTCGCCAAGGACATATTCGCACAGGACCTGCTCTGCGAATATAAAAAGCAAACCGAACACCGTGACGCACTCAAGGTGCAGAGCCGTGAGGTACTCGCCGAGCTCATCGCCAAGATAAACGGCGGCACCTATGACAATCCACAGGTGGAGGATCTGCTGCAGGCACTCGCCAAGAGGTTGGCTGTGACCAACGGCAAAAAACAATACGGCTATCTGCGCAAGGACATCAAGGAAATCATCAACAGCATCGTTGACGAACTCGGCAAGGATGAACGCATTGCGGCTCTCTATGATTTATGGTACGAATCAAAGGAAACGGCGCTGAAGGTCTACACCGAGAGCCGACCGGAACGGCTGCCGCTGTCGCAAAACAAGGAATTCAAATCCGTAAAAAATATGGTGATAGCCGAGGCGATGAAACTCAATCTGCCGACAGACGAGGTCGAGGAAACGGACGAGCCGACAGAGCCGGACCGTGAGCCGACCGCCGAGGAAGCCGAAAGCCCCGATCCGCCTCCTCCGCCTATGGACGAATATGAAAGAACGGTTGCAGACGCTGACAAAGGCAACAAGTGGTCGCAGTACCGTGCGGCAAAATTTATGCTCGACCGCTACGGCGACCACTATGATCCGAAAAAGGCTGTGGAGTATCTCACCAAATCCGCCAAGCAGGGCTACACCGTAGCGAAATATATGCTCGGAAAATTGTATTTGCGTGGCGAGGATGTACCGAAACAAATGCTCCACGCTTTGCATTGGTTGGAAAGCGCCGTCAAAGACGATAACCCATACGCCGAATATCTGCTCGGCAAGACCTTTCTCAAGGGCGAGGACATAGAAAGAGATACCGAACGAGCCGAGAGCCTGCTCCGCCGGTCCTCAGAGCAAGGAAACAAATATGCGGCGTACACCCTCGGCAAGGCATATCTTGACGGAGATATCCTTACTCAAAACATTGACGAAGCCGTGCGCCTGCTGAATCTGTCGGCATCAAAAGGCTTTGCTCCGGCACAGTTTATCCTCGGCAGACTGTTATACAAAGGCGATGTCGTGCCGAAGGATATAAAGAAAGCCGTTGAATGGCTTGACCGTGCCGCCGCGCAGAAAAACCCCTATGCGGCGTACCTTGCAGGCAAAATATATCTGACCGAGGACGAGGTCAAGGACATTCAAAAAGCCATACGCAGCTTTAAGATAGCCGCCGAGAACGGAAATGATTATGCCGAATACCAACTCGGAAAAATCTATCTCTACGGTAAAGACATACCAAGAGATACCGATAAGGCGATGTACTATCTTCATCTTGCCGCCGAGAATGGCAATCAATACGCAGCACAGCTCATCCACAGTATTAAGGTAAACGGGAACCGGATGGCAGCGCTTGCTTCTCTCCGTCTGCTCGGACACATGGCTCGTGTTATCCAAAACCGCTTGGAGGATGAGCGCAGAGGCAGAGAAAACAGCATCGACCGCAAGCTGCGGAGAAAAATCGAGGAGAAGAAACAGGCTCATGGACTCAAACAATAGCACGGGGAGGTTGCGCATACATTTTATGCGCAACCTCCTTTTCGAAAGGAGAAACTCATGTCAACCGAATACATTCACTTTACAACCGCACAAAAGGAAGCTGCTCGGCAGACAGACCTGGTCGCACTCTTGCAAAGCCAGGGTGAACACTTAAAACGCTCCGGCAAGGAATATGTGTGGCGTGACGGCTCGGAAAAAGTTACGGTCAGAGGAAATCTGTGGTTTCATCAATATGAACGCATCGGTGGCGATGCCGTAGACTTTGTTCGCAGATTTTATAACATGGACTTTCCGCAGGCTGTCAATTTTCTGCTTGGTAATAACGGCGGCGCACTTCCGCAAGCCGAGCCGGTCAAGCGAGAGCCGCCAAAGCCGTTCACCCTTCCGCCGAAAAATGATAATATGCGGCGAGTGTATGCTTATCTGCTTAACCGCCGAGGAATAGACCGTGAGGTGCTTTCCGCCTTTGTGCATAAGGGAATGATCTATGAATCCGCCGATTACCACAACGCCGTCTTCGTCGGCTACGATGAACATGGCATTGCCCGACACGCACACAAAAGAGGAACAGGCAGTGAGAGCACCTACAAAGGCAACGCGGAAAGCTGCGATCCCCGTTACAGCTTCCACTGGACCGGAACGGACAACGCGCTCTATCTCTTTGAGGCTCCCATAGATATGCTGTCCTTTATTTCTCTGCACAAGGAGAATTGGCGAAGCCACAGCTATGCCGCCGCCTGCTGTGTCGGGGATCAGGTGCTGTTTCAAATGCTGAAAGCGAATCCCAATATCGACACCGTCTGTCTCTGTATGGACAACGATGCCGCAGGTCAGGCGGCGAACAAGAGAATATCCGACAAGCTCTTTATACAGGGTATAAAACACGAAATCCTCGTTCCCGAATTCAAAGATTGGAACGAGGACCGGCTGGCAGCCGGAGGCAATGCTCCGCACATCCGTGCGGAGTTTTCTTTACCCCAAGAAGAAAGCGAGGAAAAAGAAATATGCCAAACATTGCAGCTTTAATCACCGTTGCCGCAGTTATGTTTGCCGTCCTCGGTGCGATAACGCTGATCGCTCATATCTATAACCTCAACAACATCAAGAGCAAAACCGTCGGTGACGGCCAGCACGGCACGGCTCGGTGGGCAAACAAAGCGGAGATACGAAAGACCTACCGCCACATCCCGTTCACGCCAAAGAAATGGCGTAGGCAGGCAAAGCAAAACCAAACGCCAACCATGACGGCGATAGCACTGAGAAAACTGCTTCAGAAAAAGACCGAGCCGACCGAGGAGTCTCTGCCGCAGGGCATCGTGGTCGGGTGCAAGGGCGGCAAGCACAGCACCACCGCCATGATAGATACGGGAGATGTCCATGTGCTGATGATTGGTGCGGCGGGTGTCGGCAAGACTGCCTTTTGGCTGTACCTGTGCATTGAGTACGCCTGTGCTTCGGGAATGTCTTTCCTCTCCACAGATACCAAGGGCGATGTCATGCGTAACTACGGTAATATTGCAAAGGACTACGGCTATATGGTTTCGGTTATCGACCTGCGAAATCCAACCCGATCAAACGGAAATAATATATTGTATCTCGTCAATAAGTACACCGACCTATACGCAAAGCACCCCGACCAAATCGTCTACAAGGCCAAAGCCGAGAAGTATGCCAAAATCATCTCGAAAACCATTATCCTCTCCGGCATGGACGCTGCCTCCTTCGGGCAAAACGCATACTTCTATGACGCTGCCGAGGGCTTGCTGACCGCAACTATTCTGTTGGTAGCGGAGTTCTGTGCGCCGGAGAAACGGCACATCGTGTCGGTATTCAAGGTCATCCAAGAGTTGCTTGCGCCATCAAAGAAAAAGGGCAAGAATCAGTTCCAGCAGCTTATGGAGTTACTGCCGAATGAGCATAAGGCGAAATGGTTTGCGGGTGCGGCACTGAACACCGCCGAACAGAGTATGGCAAGCGTTATGAGTACGGCGCTGTCGAGGCTCAACGCTTTCCTCGACACCGAGCTGGTGTACGATTACAATAGATATGTTACAGTATCAAAAAAAGAGTAGCAATTGAGAGCCGAATGTGTTACAGTTAAGTTACCACAACAAAAAGCAACAAGGAGA
>ENA-OYZN01000324-OYZN01000324.1-human-gut-metagenome-genome-assembly--contig:-NODE-324-length-24728-cov-6.692822_pt1 | contig 24728 bp, 19 predicted proteins | sample MGYA00243294_ERZ653483 | MGnify/ENA primary metagenome ERZ653483 (study PRJEB26926, sample SAMN06165155) | human gut metagenome | biome: ENVO:00009003; feature: ENVO:2100002; material: ENVO:00002003... | reverse complement strand
AGATAGGCTCCGGTCTCGTGGGCTCGGAGATGTGTATAAGAGACAGGATTATTACCCCACATTCGGGCGTTTTTCCCTTGTGTACCTCTTTGATAAAGGGCACGGTTACTTCACGATTTTTGAGGGGCTTTCCGCCGATTCGGAAACACTGCTCAACGGCAAAATCAAGTCAAAGGAAGTTACGCAAATAATTCCGACCGGTTCGGACAAAATACGCAGACTCTATATTGTTAACGATACGGATGTTTCCGATGATGCCGTTACGTTCTGGGCGGATATTGACGGTTTCCTTGTTGAAATTTTGACCGTTTACAATTCACGCAGTGAAGCTGTGGAGATCGTTCAATCTTTTAATTTCGGAAAGATGTCCGAGGTTGTGAACTCAATCACAAGTGAATAAAGCGCTCTGATAAACAACCTTTAACCGAAGCTTCCCCGATAGATTGTGCGAAAAAAGGCTCAAACCTGCGGCCTTTTTTCGCACGATCCGTTTAAAACCGATTCCCGGAGTCCTGCCGATGCATTTACCTGATTGCGTTTATTGTATATATATTGTCTGGTTTCAGACTTGACGTCCAAAAAATAATCTGTTATTATTTAAAAGCAGTTGTCAGACGCGATATTGTCGGCACGGAAAGGATTTATTCAATGAAAAAGAGAAGAGCGATCATTGTATGCATATGCATACTGGCAGCAGCAGCATTCACTCTTGCCTTGTCACTGCCAAAAAAGAGTTATGCGGCAATCGGGCGCAATGCGCGGAAGCATTATGCCGAATACGAAACTCGGCATTCCGACCCGCAGGATGAACCTGCCAAGGATGAGGACGACGATTCCTCCGAATTTTGGTTTCCCGTTCCCGAAGGATACCTTAACAAAAAAACCGATGAAAAAAAATACGTTTCGAGCATAAATCCGGACGATACTCCGGAGCAGTGGGACGCACTTGAGGACGCCGTGCAGATGCGCGAAGTTTCCCAGATTCCGGCGGACATTCTCGAAACCGTTTCAACCGACGAGCTTGTGCTTTATTGCATGAACTATAACCTGTTTATTGATTTTATGCTTTTTGACACAATGCAGGACGGTATGGAGAACGTACGCAGCGACTATAACGGCATACGCGAGCTGATGACCCGGCCGGACGCTGCCGAAAGCCTTATAAGGCTATATAAACTTTATGACCTTGACGAGCAGAAAGCACGCGACAGCGTCGGCTGCATCAGGCTCTGCTATCTTGAAGCCATGCTTTGCATGCCGGAGATTCTAAACAGCCTGACGGCAAAACAGGCCAAGGAGCTTGCGGCCGCCTGTGCGCAAAAAATCAGCAAAATTGTAAACGATGAAAACAGCCCTTACAGCGTTTCAACAACAATGTATCTTGCGGCAGTCAGCCAATATGCGGCAAGTGAGGAATTCGCCGAAATCGTCAATGCCTCTTCCGGTGCGAAGCGTTATATCGAGGAGGGGATTCTGGTTCCCGATGAAATCAGCGATGATACTTTGGGACGGATCGTGTCGTATTTTCAGGAACTGTAAATTTTTTGATATAAATCTTTTTTCCACATTTATATATCGAATCAAAAAGGGATCGCCGCACAAACTCTGCGGCAATCCCTTTTCATTTCAATTTCGGTTAAAAAGAATACCACGGCACTGAACCGGCGCAATACTCAGCGTTCATTTCTCTGCAACACTCGCTGCAAAACCGGCAGCAATTGCTTTTGCAAACTCATTTCACAAACTGCAAATCAACCTTTTCCCACGGGAAATCGGCGTCATCCCTTCCGAAATGGCCGTATGCCGCTGTCTTTTTGTAAATCGGGCGGCGAAGGTCAAGCTTTTCAATGATTGCGGCGGGACGGAAATCGAAACTTGCAAGCAGCATCTTTTCAAGCTCTGCATCGGGCATTGTTCCCGTTCCGAAAGTGTCAACACGGACGGAGACGGGTTTTGCAACGCCGATAGCATAGGCAAGCTGAATTTCGCAGCGTTTTGCATAGCCCTGTGCAACGATATTCTTTGCCGCATAACGTGCCGCATAGGCAGCGGACCTGTCAACCTTTGTGGGATCCTTTCCGGAGAAGCTGCCGCCGCCGTGTCTTCCGACGCCGCCGTAGGTATCAACGATTATCTTTCTGCCGGTCAGGCCGGAATCGCCCTGCGGTCCGCCGATAACGAACCTTCCCGTCGGGTTTACAAAAATTCTTGTCTCCGCATCAATAAGCTCTGCGGGAATAACGGGACGAATGACGGTTTCGATAACGTCACGGCGCAGATGCTCCATGTCGATATCCGGATCGTGCTGTGTGGAAATGACTATTGTGTCAATGCGTACAGGCTTGCCGTTTTCATCGTATTCAACGGTGACTTGGCTCTTGCCGTCCGGACGGAGATAGCCGAGATGACGGCTCTTGCGAACTTCCGTCAGGCGGCGGGTCAGCTTGTGCGCAAGGCTGATGGACAGCGGCATACATTCGGGAGTTTCATCGCAGGCATATCCGAACATCATTCCCTGATCGCCCGCACCGATGTCATAGGAGTCGGTGTCGCCGTGTTTTGCTTCAAAGCTCTTGTCAACGCCCATTGCAATATCGGGGGATTGTCCGTTTATTGCGCTGATAACCGCAAGGGTATGGCCGTCAAAGCCGTATTCGGGCTTGTCATAGCCGATTTCAAGCACAACATCGCGAACGAGCTTCGGAATGTCTATATAGCAGTTTGTGGTAACTTCGCCCATTACCATTACCATGCCCGTTGTTGCGCAGCATTCGCAGGCAACGCGCGAATTCGGGTCATTGCGCAGCATTGCATCAAGCACGGCGTCCGCGATATTGTCGCAGACCTTGTCCGGATGCCCCTCTGTTACGGATTCGGAGGTAAACAGTCGCTTCTGTACTTCGTTATTGTTCATATTTTATCCTTTCCATGCCTTTGCAAAAGAAAAACAAAATGCGATGAACCCTGTCGGAACATCGCACGGAAACCCTTTTTAACTTTGCGCTCTCATCTCCCGGCAGCCGCAGCTCAACAAAAAAGTTTGCGCCGGGCAATGCCGTCGGATTTGGCACCTTGTGAAAAGCTTTCGCATTAAACAGGTTGCCGTGGCTTCACCGGGCCGTTCCCTCTGCCACTCTTGATAAGGCATATTCAATTTTCGCTCCGAATTATAGCATATTCAAAGCTTTTCCGCAACATGTTTACCGCATGAGCCGCAAGGACGGATGCAATATATTTTTTCATCCTCGCTTTTGCCGGAAAACGCCGTATTCACGAGCTTTCGCCCGCTGTACGGCGTTTGCAAGGGGTTGACATCCGATTATTGCTCAGTATTCAGTAACTGTTCCGTGCAAGCAGAGCCGGTTCTTTCGGAAGGTTCTGCCGAACTGCACAGGGTTCGCCGCCGTAAAGCTGCTCCGCCCCGCCGTCACTGTTAATATTCCCGATGAGCACGGGAATATCCGTCCTTTCTTCTTCGTTTGTGCCGCGTTTGAGCTGCGATGCCGTCCTTATGAAAAGAACGAGTGACACAATTGCAACAGCCGCCGTGAGCGCAACAGCCGCAAGAATCAAATTGCGGTGCCTGCGTTCGGCATTTTCAGCCTTAACGGCTCTTTTTTCGTTCGATTTCATCACTTTTTTCACCATGCTTCCCTCCGCCGTTTCCGCGGGTTCATTCCCTTCGACAATAATGATAGCACATTTTCATCGGGAATTTGTTACGAAACTGTAAACATTTTGCTCTCGGCCGAAATTTTTTTGAACAACGCCCTTCATCTGCCGTATGCGCACAAAAAAGCACCCCGAACCCCGGCGGAATCCCTCCGCCCGGGCGGGGTGCATGTGCTTTCGGATTTAATCAGACAAAAGCGACAGCTTATTTCTGAAGGTTGTCAAGACCCGCTTTAAGATCCGCAATAATATCCTCCGCATCCTCAAGGCCGACACTGAGGCGCAGCATGCTTTCGCCGATGCCTGCCTGCTCAAGAGCCTCGGGAGTGTAGGTGCTGTGGGTCATGGTTGCAGGGTGCTCAATGAGGGTTTCGGCATCGCCGAGGCTGACTGCAATGGTGCAGAGCTTGAGGGAATTTACAAATTCCGCACTCTGCTCACGGGTTGCGTTCAGCTCAAATGTGATAATGCCGCCGAAGCCGCCGTGCATCTGCTTCTTTGCAAGCTCATGACGGGGATGACTCTCAAGGCCGGGGTAGATAACGCGCTTTACCATGGGATGGCCTTCAAGGAAGGTCGCAACCCGCATCGCGTTCTCGCAATGCTTTTTAACGCGGATATCAAGAGTTTTGAGGCCGCGGTCGATAAGGAAAGCTTCAAACGGCCCGAGAACCGCACCGGTCATATCCTTAAGGCCGAACAGGTTGCACTCATCGATGAATTCCTTTGTGCCTGCCGCCATGCCCGCAATAACATCGCCGTGACCGTTAAGATACTTGGTTGCGCTGTGGATAACAACATCCGCACCGAGATCGAGGGGACGCTGGAGGTAGGGTGTTGCAAACGTGTTGTCAACAATAACCTTTGCATCGGGGCAATTCTCATGCGCGATCTTGGAGATTGCGGCAATGTCAATGAGCTTGAGGTTCGGGTTCGTGGGCGTTTCAAAATAGAAAGCCTTTGTGTTGGGACGAATCGCAGCGCGAACGGCATCGAGATCCTCGAAATCAATAAGGGTGACTTCAACGCCGTAGCGGGTCAGCCCATGGGTAAAGAAGGAGAAAGTGCAGCCGTAAAGCGCGTCATCCGCAAGCAGATGGTCGCCCGCATGGAGCACGGTCCACATAACGGTTGTTACCGCACCCATGCCGCTTGCCATTGCCATGCCCGCTTCGGCATGTTCAAGAGCAGCAAGCTTTTCGCCGATTTTTGTCGTGTTGGGATTGCCGAGACGGGTGTAGATATAGCCCGCTTCCTCACCCGCAAAGCGGTGTGCGCCCTGAGCCGTGGTTTCAAATTCAAAAGTCGAGGTTTGGAAAATAGGCGTTGCAAGCGGCGCAATGCCGGGAATTTCGATTTTGCCTGTATGTATCTGCTTCGTTGCGAAGCCGCTGTTCTTCTCCATTGGAGTCCTCCTGATGTATAAGTCGTTATCAGTTTTTTGCCCGACTGTACCCCTGTCCGAATGCGTTCGGGCAATTACATTCTTAATTATACAGTATTTTTCAGTAAGCGGATTGATTTTTCATAAATATATTTGAATTGTGAGTTGTTTCGCGGTCAAAATTCGTCCGCCGCCGTGTTTTGCAGGTCAAATGTATACTTTTTTTGTACATTTTTGCAACAAAGCCGTGAATACGGCGATTTTGCCGCTTTTTTCCGCACGGGATGACTGGATATTGCGGGCATATTATGTTATAGTATTATCGGAATGCAATACGGATGCGTCGGAACCGTGCTCGTTTCGGGCAGCCGGCGCTCCGAAATCGTTTGATGCATTCACGAAAGGCTTTATTTTTGAAAGGAGAAAGAATATGAAAAAACGCATTTTGAGCCTTGTACTTGCTCTGCTGTTCACTGTCGGCATTTTCGGCGCTGCAAATTCCGCTTTCGCAATGGAGGACGGCGACTACCGCATTGTTTTCGGTGCGGATCTGACCGATGAACAACGCAGCCAGGTTATCGGCATGTTCGGCATTCAGGGTGAAGTTGACGAAAACCGCATCCTGACCGTTACCAACGCTGAAGAACGCCTCTATTTTGAAGGTAAGATTCCCTCCGGACAAATCGGGCAGCGTTCCATCTCCAGCATCTACATCTGCGCAATGCCCGCAGGCAGCGGTCTTGACATCAAGACTTACAATGTTGACTTCTGCACCGAGGAAATGTACCGCAACGTCCTTACCACCGTCGGCATCACGGACGCAAAAATTATTGTTGCTTCCCCCAGCGTTGTCAGCGGCACGGCAGCATTGACAGGCGTCTATAAAGCATATGAAAGCCTCACCGGCAACATCCTCAGCGAATACGCAAAAATGGCGGGCGTTGATGAGCTTATTGCAACCGGTCAGCTTGCCGAAATGATCGGCTCCGATGAAGCGACCGAAGTGATTAACGAGCTGAAAAAGATTCTTGACGAAACTCAGAAGATGACCGATGATGAAGTCAAGCAGAAAATTCGTGAAATTGCCGACGACAACGATGTTTCGCTTACCGAAACCGAAATCAGCCAGATTCTGACCCTTGCAAGAACGCTTGAGGGTCTCGACGTTGAACAGCTGCGCGCACGCGCCTACGGCCTTGCCGATGCAACGCGCAAAGCAACCGGTTGGAAGAAATTCACCGAGGGCGCAAAGCAAACCCTTGAAGACATCGGCAATTTCTTCAAAGATGTTGCGCAGTTCCTCCGTGACCTGTTTTCAAAGTGGTTCGGCGGCAATAACGCTGATACCGAACCTGCAAAATAATCCATTCGCGTTCGGCGAATATCGAACTTAGTTCCGTCATGCCCGCCGCAGTTTAACACTGCGGCGGGTTTTTGACACAAAAATTACAGTGCCTGCCTTGATAACCAAATGTTTTTGCTATATGCTTTGCTGTACGGCGCAGCTTTGCAGTTTTTTGCATACATCCTGCGCAAACAGCAAAAGGAGACAGCAGAATGGATTCGCAGCATCAACAATACCCGACAGATTCCGTTCAGCAACCCGTGCCGAAAATTCTGCCCGCCGCCGAGTTTTTTTCAATTGTGCGAAAAAAACTTCTTGCAGGGCGAACTGTGTGTTTTCGTGTGACGGGGAACAGCATGTTCCCGCTTTTCCGCGCGGGAAGGGATTCCGTTTGCATACGCCCCTGCTCCTCCGTGACGATTGAAAAACCGAAACGCGGGGACATCATCCTTTTCTGCATTTCCGGCAAATACATTTTGCACCGTGTAATGCGCATTGAGGGAAATCGTGTTGTGACCGCCGGCGACGGCAACCGCGGGTTTGATGCTTTTGCCTCTCCGCAGAACCCTTTGCGGCTTATTCCGCTTTCAAAGCAGTCGGAACAGCCGAATGATTCAAGCAGTCTTAACGATTCCGATGAATCCGAACGAACGGGCGAACTCCTCGGCATTGCCGAAGCACGCATACGCAGCGGACACAAGCTTGATTTTAATTCCCCCGCATACAGAATCCCCGCCGCGCTGTGGCGGCTTCTGTTCCCGATGCGTCCCGCTCTTCTGCGCCTTTTCGGTTCAGCTGCACGATTGCGGCATCGTTTTTTTAAGGAACAGAACCGAAAATAAATATATTTTTATTAACAGTATTTTTATATATTACCAACTTAAAGGAAGTGACTCAAAATGACCGAACTGCTTTATTACTCGACTCCCATTATCACCGAATGCGGTGCGGCGGTGCTCTCCTGTGAAAAAGATGAGCGCAGCGGCGCGTACAAAATCATACTTGACAGAACAATGATTTATCCCGAAGGCGGCGGGCAGCCTGCCGACAGGGGTTCGATTGTTTTCAGACCCGACAACTCCGCAGCGGAGCAGACCGTTCGCATTTCCGATGCCCGCACCGAAAACGGCAGCGTTGTTCATTTTTGTGATGCTGAAATTCCTGCGGGAACAATCGTTCGTGTAGTACTTGACGTTGACACCCGCCTTGACCATGCTCAGCAGCACACCGGAGAACATATTGTTTCCGGGCTTGCGAACAAGCTGTTCGGTGCGGTGAACGTTGGTTTTCACATGGCAGCGGATTACTGCACGATAGATTTCGATATTCCTCTTGAGCACGCTCAGCTTGAGGAGCTTGAGCGTGCTGCAAATGCTGCCGTGCGTGCAAATCTGTCGGTGCATACGGAAGTTACGACTCCGGAGGATGCGTCAACACGCACTCTGCGGAAAAAATCCGATAAAGCTGTCGGAAACGATAAAAATAAAAAATCCGACAAACCCCAAAATAACATTTGCGAACCCGTGCTGCCCGCAAAAGCTGTACGAATTGTTTATATCGACAACGGAAAAATCGATTCCTGTACCTGCTGCGGCACGCATCTTGCGGCAACGGGCGGTGTCGGAACGATTCTGTTCACTGATGCTCAGCATTACAAGGGAGGAACGCGGCTTTGGTTCGTTTGCGGAGGCAGAGCTACCGCAGCGGTGCGCACGGTTCAAAACATCGTTTCCGCGCTTGCAAAGCAGTATTCAACCTCCCGCGAGGAATTGCCCGCCGCAATTCGCAAACAGGCAGACGAGCTTGCATCTTCAAAAAGCGAGCTGCGCGAAAAAAGCCGCCGTCTTGCCTCTGCCGAGAGCGTCAGTCTGCTTTCAACGGCGGAACGCATAAAAGGCATCGCCGTGGTGTGTTCCGTTATGGACGGCTCAACCGCCAACGATTTAAAGCTCACGGCGGACGAGCTTTGTAAAAAGGACAGCACCGTGCCCTGCGTTTCGCTTTTGTTTGCGCCGAATGCCGGCGGAACCGATTACTGCATGGCATGCACGGAAGATGCGGCGATAAAGCTCAGCATGCGCGAACTTTGCACCGCCGTCAATTGCATCATGAACGGAAAAGGCGGCGGCAATCAGCTTCTCGCACGCGGCAAAACGACCCGAACCGTGCAGAAGAGCGACTGCGATATGCTCCGCTCCTATATCGAAAAGGTGCTGAGAAGCTGAGCTTTTTCAAATCAAACACTGCCTGCATAACAGAAATTTAATGCCGAAAACAGAAACCCGAATTTAACACTTTCGGGTTTCTGTTTGTTATTGCTCAATTTTGTTCCGATTCCGTTTTATCAATGCATTTTGTTCTCGTGATACTCCGGCACAATTGACTTCACAATGACGCGGATGTCCGCCGCATTCCCCGTGTTTTCCGCATTGCAGGCTTCACGCAGGCGTTTCATGCCCTCGGCAAAAGCCTCCTCGTCAAACACTATCGGTTTTGCGATATATATAAGTGCATTGTCAGTCTTTTTGATGCCCTCTTCATCCAAAAGCAGTTCCTCGTAAAGCTTTTCACCCGGGCGCAGGCCGGTGTAGACAATTTGAATATCGCGCTCCGGCTCAAAGCCGGAAAGGCGTATCATGTTCCGTGCAAGATCGTCAATGCGCACGGGTTTTCCCATGTCAAGAACAAAAATCTCTCCGCCCTTTGCGTATGCGCCCGCCTGAAGAACAAGCGCGACCGCTTCAGGAATCGTCATAAAATAGCGAATTATGTCGCGGTGCGTGACCGTGACGGGTCCGCCTTTTTCAATCTGCTTTTTGAAGAGCGGAATCACCGAACCGTTCGAGCCGAGAACATTGCCGAAGCGAACGGCAACATACTCCGTTTTTGAATGGTTATTGATATTCTGAACTATCATTTCACATATGCGTTTGCTTGCGCCCATCACATTCGTCGGACGAACGGCCTTATCGGTGCTGATAAGCAGCATTCGGCGAGCTCCGAATTCATCCGCCGCAAGCGCAACATTCAGCGTGCCGAAAACATTGTTTTTAACAGCTTCATTCGGACTTGTTTCCATCAAAGGAACGTGTTTGTGCGCCGCTGCATGAAAAACAAGCTCCGGACGATATTTTGAAAAAATATCTCGGACACGCTGTTTATCGCGAACCGAACCTATAAGAACAATCAGCTCAAGCTCCGGATGCGCCGCACGCAGCTCCTGTTGAATATCGTACGCATTGTTCTCGTAAATATCAAAAATAATCAACATTTTGGGATTATGCGCAGCAAGCTGCCTGCACAATTCGCTTCCGATTGAGCCGCCTCCGCCCGTAACAAGGACCACTCTGCCTCCGACATAGCCGCAAATATCGGTAAGGTCAACGCGAACCTGCTCGCGCCCGAGAAGATCCTCAATTTCAACATTGCGGATTTTATTGATGCTGACCTCGCCGTTCGCAAGCTGAAAAATACCCGGAAGCGTTTTAAGCCTGCACGGGGTGTCCTTGCAGATATCCAGAATTTCGCTGCGCATACGGATGCTTGCCGACGGCATTGCCATAATAATCTCGTCAATATCGTATTTTTTGACAGCGCCGAGAATGTCGCCGCGTCCGCCGACAACCTTAACGCCGAGAAGATATTGTCCCCATTTTGACTTGTCATCGTCGATAAGGCAAACGACTTTGTTTTCGGAATGTGTGCTTGCGCGGAACTCCCGCAGGGCAACCGTCGCTGCCTGCCCCGCACCGATTATCATCGTCCGCCTGCAGCTGTTGTTTGCCCGCCTGTATTGGCGCATAAATCTGTATGAAAAACGCACACCGGTTATCATTATTACAAGGAATATTCCGTTCAGCACGGGATGACTGCGCGGAATGCCGAGATGCATCAAATGCATTCCCGCATAGCCGCCGGCATCAACAATAAAACACGCAAGGATTATTTTTAAAAATTCATCTATTGAAGCAAACTGCCAAAGGCTTGTGTAAAGTTTGAAGAACGAAAAAACAACAAGTCCGAACGCCGTATAATACGGTGCAAAACGGAAGATATTGTTTAAATATTCCGTCTCACGGACAAGCTGTTCGAAATGAAATTCAAACCTGACCCAAAGTGCTAAAAAAGAAGCAATATTAAGTATCAGCGCATCGCTTATCACAAGCAGCGCAATTCGAACAGCCTTAGTCGGAGTCATTCTCTGTACCGAGTATTTCAATGTGCTTTTAACGCGAAATTTCATTAAATTAACAGACCTTTGTTTTCTTTTTCGGCAAGACCCATACTAATCTTATTATAACTGCACAAGGCATCAAAGTCAACACAGGACGGACGTAAATAATTTATTTAATTCGATATATTATGTTCGGTTTGCCTGCTTCCGTGACCGGTCCTTATCCGCAGGTTTCATATACAGCACTCGCATTGTGCCGCAGCAGCGTATATGGGCAATTTCAAAAAAATGTCCGTATTAAGATTTTTGCAGTCCGGCAGGCGTTTTTCCTCCCATTTTTGCGGCTTTGCGGAGAATGAGCCGAATAATTCACATTTTTTTGCCAAAAGATACAAAAAAAGTACTGTACAAATTCGCATTCTTCCTGTATAATATATCTGCACCTAAGGAAATGCCGAGTAAGGGTTGCTTTTCAGGAGAAGGTCAACGAGGGAAACGGCACGAACAAACCCGAACCCGAATTCTTTTCCCGAAAATCAACTCGTTCGACGCATTCCCAAGAAAAGAGTGTGCAGCCGCAGAAACATTGCAGCATTTTGCAGCGTATGCGGCAGCATCCGTTGAAAGGAAGGTACATTACCATGAAGGTCACGATTACAGGCAAAAACATTGAGGTTTCCGAATATCTGCGTGATTTGGCTCTTAAAAAAATCGCAAAGCTCGAACGTTATTTTCCCGAGGATACCGAGGTTCTTATCACCATGGCCGTCGAAAAAAACCGTCACATTGTTGAGGTTACCATTCCCTATCAGGGCGGCATCATTCGCGGCGAAGAATCCACCGGCGATATGTATGCATCTATCGACAACGTTATTGCAAAGCTTGAAAAGCAGATTCACCGCCACAAAACGCGGCTTGAGAAATCTCTCCGCTATGACGACGCTTCCCCCGAATACGATGATTACGACGATGAGGACGAGGGTCCGCATATTGTCCGCGTGAAAAGGTTCAGCATGAAACCCATGAGTGTTGAAGAAGCCATGCTTCAGCTTGAACTTCTCGGACACAGCTTCTTCGTTTTCACCAACGCCGAAACCGATCGCATCAACGTCATTTATGCAAGAAAAGACGGCAACTTCGGCCTTATTGAACCCGACAGATAAGCTTTACGCCGGCTGAACACCTGCCGCGCAGCGCGGGTTCGGTTTCTGACTTATCAAAATTGAATACTGTCCGGCGGCGGAACGTTCTCTTTATACAGCGTTCCGCCGCCTTTGTTTATTTTCAAGTGATTGTGCCCCGCATTTGACCGCATATAATCATTCGGAGCATTTGCAGCAAAAAACGGAACGGCATCGGCCGCTTCGGCAGCCTTTGCCGTTCCATACTGACGCATCCTTATTGTTTTGTTGCTTCGGCTCGGGTCATTCTTCCCGCTCCGTTAATCCGAAAACCTGCCGCATCAGTCCCTTTCAACGTCATAGTCAAGAATTTCACCGGTCAGCGCATCGATTTCAACTTCATACTCATAACCGCCGGCCTTGAACTCAACGGTATAAACCATCCTGCCGTCCTCTCGCTCAAGCTCAACTTCAAGCTCTTCGGCTTGGCTTGCGGAAATGCCTGCACGGTTGAAAGCGATCTTCTTTGCACGCTCCGCGCCGATATAATCGCCTGCGGGTGCGGGAGTGGGCTTGGGTTCGTCGTCGTCATCGTCGATAACGTCCTTGTCAAAGTCAACAACATTGCCGTTCACTGCGTCAACATCAACATCGTATTCATAGCCGTTCGCATCGAACTCAATTTCGTAAATCACCCTGCCGTCGTCCGTATCGAGCTTAACCTTGAGGTTCTTTACCTGGCTTGCGGAAACACCTGCACGGTTGAAAGCGATCTGCTTTGCGCGCTCCGTGCCGATATAGCTTTCGGAGGGAGCCTGAGTGGGTGCTGCCGTGGGTGCTGCCGTGGGGTTTTCGTGATGACCGCCGTGGTTGTGGTCATCGTCATAATCCCTGTCAAACTTCAGTATGCTGCCGTCCGCTGCATTAACTTTGATTTCGTATTCATAGCCGTTTGCATCGAATTCAACTTCGTAGAACGCAACGCCGTGTTCGGTTTCAAATTCAGCTTTCAGGTTCGTTACCTGATTGCGTGCAAGACCTGCGCGTTCAAGAGCGAATGCGATCGCCTCTTCGCTTGTAATGTATTCGCTGCCGGGCGCAGGGGTTGTATGATGGTCATCATCGTGTTCAAAGTCATACTTCAGAATCTCACCGTTTTCGGCATCGATATGGTAGTCATATTCGATATAACCGCCGTTCGTGCTGTCGCTGCCGCTGAACTCAATATCATAAACCATTCTGCCGTGCTCATAGTCCATTTCGCACTCATACCCTGTGATTTCGCTTTCGGCAACGCCCGCATGTTCGAATGCAATGCGCTTTGCCGCTTCTTCGCCGATATATGCGCCGCTTGCGGGAGTGCCGCTGCGGTCAATTCCGCCAAGGTTAAGTTTGCCGGAGTTCATGAGCAGGTTCAGGTCGTTGATGGAAAGGGAAACAAGGGATTCAAAGGTATACAGCGGGCTTGCGCTCGTGATCTGCTGAATCAGTTTCGCCTTGCCGAGGGTGATTCCGTATTCCGCCGCAAGCTTCTCAAGCTCTGCATCGTGGCTCACGGTCTGGCTCAGAACCGAACCGCCGCCGTTCTGATTCAAAATCGCCTCGATTTCAGCCGCAATTCGCTTTTGAAGGGCTTCGCCCTGTGCCGCATCGCTGCTGTCAACGCTGACAAGGATGGAGTTTGTGATTTCGCTCAGATAGCCGCAGCGCAGCATCGAGCCGATAAGTGCGTTCACGGCAACATCCAGATCGCTGCCTTTAAAGTTCATGTCGCCGATAACTTTTTTTGCGTCATCGTTCATCGCTTTAACGTCAAGCACCTTTTCTTTTGCATTGACTGTGATCTCAATGCCGGGGTTCACGTCCAGTGCAACGGTTGAAACGACTTTGTTTGCCTTTTGATATGTGCCGAAGCCGATAACGCCTGCAAGCACGAACACTACCGCGGCCGCCGCCGCAATGATGCTTTTGAGATAGTTTTTCTTTTTCATGGGTGTGACTCTTCCTTTCAGTTTTTTGCAGTCGGAGAGTACGGACTCAAGCACATCGGGGGTTGCCGCCGAATATGCCTTTTTGACCATCGCCTTGATTTCCTGTTCGTTGTGTTTCATGGTTGTTTCTCTCCTTTGTTATTGAAGGTTTTCGCGGAGCTTCGCGATTGCCCTGCGATATTTTGAAAGAACGGTTGCAAGCGGCATTCCCGTAACGGAAGCAATCTCCCTGTGCTTGAACCCTGCCACGGCGTGAAGAACAACGATCCTGTTTTCCTCTTCGGAAAGCCTGCCGAGGCATTCCCGCAAAATGAGCCTGTCCTCATTTGAAAGCCCGGCATTGTCCGCCAGCATCTCGCTCCAGTCCTCATCGGGAAGCTGTTCCTGTCGATTGTGCTGCCGCAGCCTTGCAAAGCAGAGGTTCTTAGCAATGGTGATTATCCATGCCATGGGTTTGCCGTGCGGCCTGTAACCTGCCGCAGCGGTGAAGATGTTCACAAAGCAGTCATGCAGAACATCCTCCGCATACTGAACGTTCCTCAAAACGGAAAGAGAATAGCTGTATACCGCCGCTTTAGCCGTGTTATAGAGTCGTTCCAACGCTTCCGTGTTGCCTGCTGCAACAGCGGCAAGGTCAAGTTCCATAAGCTCCGCTTCATCGTCGGAAAGTGCCTGTTCCGGATTAATTGCACTTAATATCAGCATTTTGTTTCTCCTTTCCTTCCTTTCGCCATGTTAATGCACGGCGACCGCAAAATATTGCACCCAAATTCAATATATTTTAAAAAACTGTTTCTGATTACGTAAATAAATTTCAAAAGCATACTCTTTTGCTTTAAAAACCCCCTTTGCACGACACTGCCGCCATGCAAAAGGGATTGCAGATTCTCTGTATGAAACTTTACAGGTTGTTCCGATCCCTTTTGCGGATTTTATTCAAAAACCGCTGCCGAGCCGTCAGGAAGCCTTGCCGCCGATTGCCGCCTGCTCAACGCAGAGGGTGAAATTCTCGCCGTCTTCGGACATATAGACGTCATAAAGCCCGTCCTTGCTGCCGGCTTTTTTATAATAAGCGGCAACATCGCCGTAAACTTCAAAATAATAAACGTTTTCGTCAAGAATCTTGCTCTCGGTGCCCTTAATGCTGCAAAGAGTTCCTCCGTTGTCATAAAGCCCGATGCAAAGCAGAGTGCCGTTGTTCATCATTGCGGAATGAGAAATGTTCATCAGAATGATGTCCGAAAGCTTCGCCGCGCCGTCCTTTTTGAGGCGAACATTGCCGTAAATATCGGTCAGATAAACGTTTTTGAAACCTTCATCCGCACCGAAAGCATAAACATTGCTTTCAACAAGCTCCGGTTTTTTGGGGTTGAACGCGGAAACGGTGTAAAGACTGCTGTCAACAACGCAGTAAACGCTTGTTCCGTCCGGCTGAACGGTGAATTGGGTTGCACCGCCGACAAGCTTCACAGCCTTTTTGGAGGAATTTACAAAATATAAATCGTATTCAACGAATTGGTTGCCGTCCGAATCCTTGGCATTGTATTCGGTGTAGAACATGCTGTTGAACAGGCTGCCGGCATTTTTGAGCAGAACGGTGCATTCGCTGCCGCCCATCGTTGAATACTGCGCACCCGCAAGCGAAAGCGCGGAAGCATCAACAAGCTGCTTTGCCTCGCTGCCCTTTGCGCTGTAATGCGTTTTGGATTTAACGTCAAAAGTTATTTCGGTTGCATCGCGATTTACTTCAAAATAATGCGACGCATTGGTGCTGATAACGGAATCCTTGCCGTTCTGAACAAAATGCAGTCTCCCGGTCAGCTCGCCGTCAACATATTCAAGGCAATACATGCGCTCCGCTCCGTTTGAAATCGCAACCGCATATGTATCCTCGCTGTTCTTTTCGGCCTTTCCTTCGGAACAGATATAGGTCGCCGTCCTTCCGCCCTTTTGACCGACGGTCACGGCGGCTGTTTTTGCATCCTCGGAAAGCGCAAGGCTCAGCACGGTTTCAGCTTCAATGCCTTCGAACTCGGTCGTTTCGCCCGTGTCGCTGCTGTACAAAAATGCCTTCGTTGCCGTTGCGAAAAGGATGCTTTTCCCGTCCATGGAAAGCACCGCACGCGTTACGGCGGCAGGGTAAACGAGAATAATTCCGTTTGCATCAACGCGATACAGAGCCGTTGCAGCGATCACGGCTGCGGATGTGCCGTCAACCGAAAGGAAGGTGCTGATGCCGCTTCCGATGCGATCTTCAAGTTTTTTGCCGTCAACAAAGAAATATGAAGTGCTGTCTTTCTCGCTGTAATAATGCAGAATTTTGTGCTGCAAAGCAGGGGAATCATTTTTTCCCGAACGAGTGCAGCCCGAAAGCATAGCGACCATGCTCAGCAGCATCGCCGCACAAAGCAGCATTGAAAGCAGCGCATTGAACCTTTTTTGTGTCATCATTTTGTTCCTTTCCATCCCCGCGCCGACGGACGAACGTTCATTCCCCCTGTTCCGCCGCGCGAGGCACATGAATTCACGTTATTATACCGCAAAATATCGCATCTGTCAAAGTGATATGCGGTCTTCGCGTGTTAACCAAGTTGCATTAAATATATTGTTATTTTTCTTATTCAACAGTTGTTTGTTTTTTATAATTGAGGTATAATGTTTACGAACCAAGTTTCTAAATTACTGGTTATTCGTCTTGAGCAAAGCTCAGAAAGGATGAACAACAATGACGCAACACAATCACTCAACCGTTCGCCGCTCGGCGAAAGTGCTTGCAGCAATTGCTGCATTTTCAATTGCAATCGTGACCGTTTTTTCCTTTGCAGCGTGCCAAAAGCAGCCCGCATCGGCTGACGGAACACCCGCACCGCAGTCTCCCGCCGCAGAAGCTTCCCCCGCCGCCGTCCCGACAGCTCCGCCCGCAACGGCAGTTCCCGTTTTCAGCGGGTACACAAATGCCTGTCAGCCTGTGAAAGTCACTTTCCCCGCCGCAGGCTCCGCCTCCGCTTTCTCTGTCAACTTTGTGCTGCCCGAGGGCTGGACGGTCAAAGCCGAAACCGACGGCGCTTCCGCTTCCCTTTCGGACTTTTGCGCCGGAATGGATATGCGCAAGCTTATTCTTGACGAAAACGGCAATTGTGTCGGCGCCGTATGTGCCGCCGAATATGACAAGCAGGCCTATGAGACCGACGGCGTTGCAGGCGTCTATGCCGCAGCCACGCTCATGAACCATGTTCGCCTTTTCACCGAATCCAATTATCACGCCGTCAGCGAAGCTTCCGCTGATTTCGAAAGCGGCTGGACTTCCGCCTACCATGAATGCACTCTCAACGACTGGACGGTCGGAAAGGGCTTCCATGCGTTCGAAAACCCCGCCGCAGCCGCATTCACGAAGGACAACCCCGTGTTCGTTATCATTGAGCTTTCCAACAGTGTTGACAACGCCGCAGGGCTTGCCGCTTATATTGCGGAAAATATCAGGTTTGAGTAAAAACTTTGAGGGATTTACGTCTGAAGAGGATATTAAGTTTAATTATCATTTTTCAACGCTCAAAGAGTCGCTCGTTTCATGCTCCCTATGAACATTGACTGAATCATAACTAAATCAGAGTTAACAAAAATTTTGTATAACAAGCTTATTTAGAATATCGGGTTCGCAAAAGCCGCCGACCGACAGTTTCGGAAGGCGGCTTTTTGTTATCGATACATTATTCCGTCAGCACATTATCATAAAGTATCGGGCACTGCGGAGCATTGTTTCGGAGAACTAAACCCGCAAGTCCGTTTTTGCGGGCTGTGTTCCGCCTGCGGAATCCGCATTCAGTTTTTTCAGGGCTTTTCGGAATTCGATTGAAAACAGTATCGCCGTGCATGTTACCGCAATTACATCGGCAGCCGGTTCGGCAGTGTAAACTGCATTTGTTTTATCCGCAAGCAGCTGCGGCATGATATAAATCAGCGGTATGAGCAGCACAAATTTTCTGAGAACCGCAACGATTATTGAGCAGCCCGCGTTGCCGATGGAAACAAAAGTCATCTGGCAGGCGATTTGAATTCCGAAAAGGAAGAGCGCACCGCAGTATATTCGCAAAGCATCACCGGTGAAATTTACAAGCTCCGGATTCGGGCTGAATATTCCGGCAAAGGTTTTCGGAACCAGCATCACGAAAGCCCAAAGCGCGACGGAATAGCAGAGGCTTACGGTGAGCAGACGGAAAAAAGTCTTTTTAACACGGTCGGCATTTTTTGCCCCGAAATTATAACTCAAAATCGGCTGTGCGCCCTGCGCAACGCCCTGCAGCGGCAGCATTGCAAACTGCATCACGCTTGTGAGGATCGTCATTGCGCCCACGGCAATGTCCCCGCCGTATTTCAGCAGCGATGAATTGAAGCATACCGAAATCACGCTTTCACTTGCCTGCATGATGAACGTTGCAAGCCCGAGTGCGATGCATGGAAGTATAATGCGCGGAGCAAAGCGTATGTTTTCACGCTTCAGCTTCAAAACCGTTTTTCCCCCGCGCAGGAACAAAATGACCCATATGCAGGATATCCCCTGCGAAATGACTGTTGCAAGCGCCGCACCGCGAACGCCCATTTTGAAACCGAAAATAAAAATCGGATCGAGCACGATATTTGCAGCGGCGCCGATAAGCACCGTCAGCATCCCGTATTTTGCAAAGCCCTGCGCCGTGATAAAGGCATTCAGGCCGAGCGTCAGCTGCACAAAGAGCGTTCCTATCGCATATATGCTCATATAATCCGCCGCATAATCAATCGTGTTTTCGCTTGCACCGAATGCAAGCAGCAGATCCCTGCCGAACACAAGCAGAACCACCGTCAGCACGGCGGAAATCACAACCTGCATCAAAACACAGCCGCCGAGAATTTTTTCGGCGGAGTCATAATCACCCTTGCCCATGCTTATTGAAGCGCGCGGCGCACCGCCGGAGGCCACAAATGCGGCAAACGCGGAAACGATAAGTATGAGCGGCATACACACGCCCACGCCCGTCAGCGCGGCACTGCCGTCACCGGGCATATGACCGATATAGATTCTGTCAACAATGTTGTAAAGCATGTTCACAAGCTGCGCAATGACCGTCGGCACAGCCAGCTTAAACAGCAGCCTGCCGATAGGTTCCGTGCCGAGAAAAGTCTTTTCCTCCCCCGCCGCCGTGTCCGCATTGACTGCCGTGTTTTCTTTGCCGGATGAATCGGTTTCGATTGAATTCCGAGCCGCCTTAATCTTCATAACCGTTTTTATGCCCGCTGCTTCCGCCGCAGCGAAAGCTTCCTTCCTTTTCGTTTATATCCGTTTACCCGTTTTGCGGATGCGATGTTTTTGCGGGCAGACACGCTTCCGCCGCACCGCACGATCGATTATATCCCTCATTCCCCTTCCGTACAATGCATAAAACCCGCCGTTTGTCCGAAGTACGAATTTATCCGCAAAACCCGCTTTTTCGATTGAATCCGGACATTGATTCAATTTCGTTTAAGTACTGCCGCTTTATGCCGAAATTCAAACGGTCTCCGGCTGTTTCGAAAATGAGTGCGGCACAACAAAAAGGCGGACGGTTCCGCCTCCGTCCGCTTTTTGTATGCATGAAGAAATTAACGATTGAATATGGTTTTGCCGTATTGCGGCAATGCTGTCGCTCCGTTATCAGCCTGTTATGCGATACTTGCGGGTGTACATGTCAAACTCGTCCTCGAATGCGGGATTGTCCTTCTTCATTTCGGACAGAGATTCATGCATGTTCATATTGTGTTTGCCCGCATCAATAACGCAGAGAGCAATGTTGGAACAGTGATCCGACGCACGCTCAAGATTCGTCAGTATGTCAGACCAAATGAATCCCGCTTCAACCGTGCATTCGCCGTTCTTGAGCCGTGCAATGTGCCTGTCGCGCAGCTGAACCTTCAAATCATCAATAACCTGCTCCAAAGGTTCGATTTTCAACGCTTTTTCGGGATCATTGTCCCTAAATGCGGCACATGCAGCCGTCAAAATTTCGGAAACGGCACTGCAAAGCACGCCGAGTTCCGCCTTTGCCCGCCCGGTAAACTCGATTTTTTTGCTGCGGAGTTCCTCCGCCGATTCAAGAATATTGACGCTGTGATCCGAAATTCGTTCAAAATCGCCTATCGCTTTGAGCAGCTTGGAAACCTCCGCACTGTCGTCCTCCGTCAACTGATTCCTGCTGAGTTTGGTGAGATACGTCCCGATGATGTCCTCCAGATGATCGCTGTTATCCTCGGCTTTACGTATTTTTCCCGCCGAATCCGCATCATAATTCGTGAGCATATCCATGCTCAGTTTGAAAGCCTCCGACGTCTCCTCCGCCATGGTTTCAACCATGCGCACGCATTGTTCCAGTGCGATTGCGGGTGTTGCAAGCAGGCGGTCGTCCAGTTCGGAGATCGTGTCCTTCTTGTTTCCGTCCGGAACAAGCCGAACCGCAATTTTTTCAAGCAGGGGCGCAGCCGGAAACAGCAGCGCGGTGCAAAGGATATTGAAAAGCGAATGCGCGACAGCAATGCCGAAATAACTTGCCGCCGTATCAAACAACAGTGGTTTGAAAACATAGGAAACGATCGTGAACACCGTCAGCCAAACCACCGTGCCGATAACGTTGAACGAAAGATGCACGATTGCGGCACGCTTTGCGTTCTTGTTGGCTCCGAAAGAGGATATGATCGCCGTTATGCAGGTTCCGATGTTTTGTCCCATGATGATCGGAATCGCCGCACCGTAAGATACCTGTCCCGTGACGGTCAACGCCTGCAAAATGCCGACGGAGGCCGATGAGCTTTGGATTATCGCCGTCAGCACCGCACCCGCAAGCATTCCGAAAAGCGGATTTTTGAACATTATGAACATGTTGCGGAAGGCGGGAACATCCGCAAGCCCGGCAACAGCACCGGACATTGTATCCATTCCGAACATCAGCGTTGCAAAACCGAGCAGAATTGTGCCTGTATCCTTCTTTTTGTCCGTTTTTCCCGTCATCAAAAGAATCATTCCTGCCAATGCAAGCACGGGTGTGAACGATGTGGGTTTCAAAAGCTGAACGAAGACATTGCTGCTTGAAATTCCGCCGAGGCTCAGAATCCACGCCGTTACCGTTGTGCCGATGTTCGCCCCCATGATAACGCCGATGGACTGTTTAAGCGTCATGAGTCCCGAGTTAACAAACCCAACGACCATAACCGTTGTTGCTGATGAGCTTTGAATCACCGCCGTCACTCCGAGACCCGTCAGGAAGCCCTTCATGCGGTTGTTTGTCAGCTTGCCGAGCAAAAGCTTCAGCCCTCCGCCCGCTCTGCGCTCCAGTCCGTCACCCATTACGTTCATGCCGAACAAAAACAGGCACAGACCGCCGATAAGCGTTAAAATATCAAAAATATCCATTAACCTTCCTCCCGATTTTTCCGATGCACCGTTTCGGCCGCATACGCATTGATTTCGTATTTTTTTTATTCTGTGCCTGTCGATTTGACGGCGCAGCAAAGCCTCTCGGTTGCTGTGCTTTTAATTTTATCATGTCCACGGATAAGATACGGCTAAGAAATTGCCGCATCGCCGTTTGCTTTTCGTATACAGGTAAATATATATCGTGTTTTTCTTGACATATCAGCAAAAATCTGTCACAATAAGCATGAACGGAAGCAATGGATTTTGTTTCGTTCAAAAAAATTTTACCTATTCAGGAGGTTTCACCCGTGCTGTTTAAAACAATTGAGCAGGCAAAGGAATTCATCCTTGACAATGAAATTGAAATGGTCGATTTCAAAATGACCGATATCGACGGTCGTTGGCGTCATATCACCATCCCCGCCGCCCGTTTTAATGAAAACACGATGAAATACGGCATCGGCTTTGATGGTTCCAACTACGGCTACGCACCCGTTGAAAACAGCGATATGGTCTTCATTCCCGACCTTTCCACCGCTGCTGTCGATCCCTTTGCGGAGGTTCCGACCCTCACCATGAGCGGCGATGCAATGATTATCGACCGCCCCGAGAACCGCCCGTTCGATCAGTATCCCCGCAACGTTATCAAGCGCGCTGTTGAATACATGCGTGAATCCGGCATTGCCGACGAAATGATCATCGGACCGGAATTCGAATTCCATGTGTTTGACAATGTTCAGTTCGAGACTCGTCCCGAATGCGTTCGCTGTGAAATTGACACCGAAGAAGCCGATTGGAACACCGGCAGCAGTGAAGACGGTTTCCAGATTCCGCACAAGGGCGGCTATCACATCGGTGCTCCGCAGGACAGGTATTACAATCTCCGCAGCGAAATGTGCATGCTTATGGAAGATTGGGGCGTTAAAGTCAAGTATCATCACCACGAAGTCGGCGGCCCCGGCCAGCTTGAAATCGAGGTTGAGCTTGATGATGTTGTCAAAATGGCAGACAACACCATGGTAACAAAATACATCATCCGCAACGCTGCCGTTGAAGAAGGCTGCACCGCAACCTTCATGCCCAAGCCCATCTATGCGGAAGCCGGCAACGGTATGCACGTTCACATGCTGCTCACCAAGGACGGCAAGCCCCTTTTCTATGATGAAAACGGCTATGCTCAGCTCTCCAAGCTTGCACACAACTTCATGGGCGGTCTGCTTAAACATGCAAAGAGTCTTTGCGCGATCACAAACCCGTCCACCAACAGTTTCAAACGCCTTGTTCCCGGCTTTGAAGCTCCCGTTACCATCGGCTATGCAACAGCGAACCGCTCTGCGGTAATTCGCATCCCCGCTTACGCAAAATCGCCCATGGCTAAGCGTTTCGAGCTGCGAAACCCCGACGGAACCTGCAACCCCTACTATGCTTATGCGGCAATCCTTATGGCAGGTCTCGACGGCATTATCAACGAAATCGATCCTTCCGTCTGCGGCTGGGGTCCCTATGATTTCAACCTGTTTGACCTTCCCGAAGAGGAAAAAGCAAAGATCGACAGCCTTCCCAAGAGCCTTGACGAGGCACTTGATGCCCTTGAAGCAGACCATGACTATCTGACCCGCGGCGGTGTATTCCCCGAGAGGCTCCTCAATATCTGGATCGATCGCAAGCGCAAAGAGGCTGCACGCATCAATCAGATTCCGCATCCCGCCGAATTTGAAAGGTATTATGATCTTTAATCCTTTATCGGATGATTATTAAATAAGAATGCTTAAGCATTCTTCGGAATTCTGAGCTTTCTTGAGCAAAGAAAACCGCCGCAGGCAAAATTCCTGCGGCGGTTATTTGTTTCGGAAGCATTTACGGCAGATTCGGTTCCGTCACGTTCGTTTCAAATGTCATTCGTCTCTTTCGGCGTCATACGGGCGCAGAATCAGCACCCTGTCCTCACCGAGGCTCATCTTTGTAATTGTTGCTTCACAATCGTTAAGGTTGTGAATGCGGCAGTCCTTTGCCGCATCAATGAAGGGTGCCAGCGGGCAAAGCTCAAGTTTAAGCTTCGGGGTTTTATAGTGCATGGGTATAACGACTTTGGGCTTCAGAATATTTGCAAGTTCACGCGCCTCAAGGTCATCTATTGTGTAAATCGCACCGATCGGAACCAGCATGATGTCAATATGGCCGACTTTTGCAATTGTTTCTTCGTCGGGAATCATGCCGAGATCGCCGCAATGAAGTATGCGCATATCATCCATGTCGTAAATAAACATGGTGTTTTTGCCGCGAAGCGCACCGCCGCTGCGATCATGTAAAGTTTCAACACCCGTGATATGAATGCCCTTGACATTGTATTCGCCCGGGCTGCGGATAATCTCGGTATTGCCGCGCAAAATGCTGATGTTGTTGTGATCGTTGTGTTCGTGGCTTATTGTCACGATATCTGCATGCATGGGCGGTATTTCATAACCGTAGGACGGATCGCACGGATCGGTCAGAACGGTGCTGCCGTTGCTGTCCGTCAAAAGAAAGCAGGAATGTCCATACCATTTAATTTTCATAAGTCAGTCAATTCTCCTTCAAACTATTGCACTAAAGTCATTTTTGCACTGCTCAGCAGTATCGCCGCAGCAGAAGCCTGCACTCCGCCGAATTTCCCCCCATCCGAATTTCCGAAAGCAGCAAGCACGGCACGTTCCGCCGAATGAACAGCGCGTTCATAAAGCCTTTTTGTTTCAAACCCGCCCGCAAGCGCAAAGGAGCGAAACAATGCTGTTCTGACGCTGTCCGTCATGATGCAGCGGCAGCCGGAGCAATAATAAGTCAAAAGCCGTGCGCAGGCATATTCCGTGCTGCACGGAAAAACAATTTTTTGCGGCATTTCCGGCATTGGAAGCAGCTCCGTGCATCGAACGCAAAAGCTGTTTAGGAACTCAATCGTCGGGTTAAAGCACAGATATCCGTTTTTTGCGGAAACTTGTTCAAAAATATTTATGCCTCGATATTTCCGCATATTCGAATACGGCAAGCCGCATTCTGTTTTTTCGCATTCATTCAGCAGGCTTTCCGGCGAAATTCCGAATCGCGGCAGCAGCGGGACGGCAGCAGCACACACGGATGAATTCATTGAAATATCCTGTCTTTTAATCATTATTCCGGTATGCTGAAGCAAAAAGCCGATTATGCTTTCGGCAATGATCGAATGCATATCCAATTCATCCGCCCGAATGCCGTACATATCCTTCATTTCACCTCATGAATGACTTTTGCATAAATCTATATCCTATTTTAACTTATTGAGACGAAAATTTCAACCCCAATCTTATAGAAAATGCACTTTCTTGATATTTTTTCATATAGGATATGGTCTCTGATTCTTTTGCGTTCGCATTTTCATACGACACAAGCCCCGCGGGATTTACATCCTGCGGGGCTTGCAGCCCCGACCGAATCGGAAATCCGATTCGGTCGGGATTATGCTTTTGTTCATGCACAGTATCGGTTTCAGTCACTCGTTACGCTGATTTTCATCACTCGCAGCGTTGGCTTCCGCCGTGTACCGAGCAGGATTCAGGCTCAGTCTTCTTCCTTCTTGCGGAAGATAACAACGCCTGCGCTCGCAACGAT